>OKOL01000006.1_pt1 | contig 64367 bp, 46 predicted proteins | sample 1611091 | NCBI WGS metagenome assembly OKOL01 (sample SAMN04436710, study PRJEB24849) | human gut metagenome | biome: human gut; feature: NICU; material: stool | host: Homo sapiens | place: USA: Saint Louis, MO | collected 2010-09-26
GTGTCGTCAACGTCAGTCGAATGGCCTGTTTCTTGTCCAGCACTGCCAGCGAAATCGCGTCGACCAACGCGGCGAACATTTCGGCGAACTCTGTGGCATCGCGTTCATTGAGTGACATACATACTCCTTACTGTGCGTTGGTTGCTGGCCAGTCGTTGGCAGCTCATTGACGAGGGCGGCTCAGTTACTGCCATGCGTACTATTCCCGTCCAGTTCCACTGCTCACCTGTTATTGTGACGTTTCGCATGTGAGGGTGCCATCCTGTAGCCAGTTCTTCATGGTTTCCCGGTCTGTGACATGGGTAGGCGCATTCGACGGCTTAATCACCACGTTCGAGTCAATCTGAAATTGGTACGTCTGGTTGTCTACATCCGACCTGAACTCGCATCGCAATGGCAGGAAACTACCATCCCATCCATCCGCGTCCACTTTGAAGGTGTGACAATCATCGAACTTGTCCGACATCTCAGCATTGCACGCGGACGGTACAGGCGTAATCGTGCCTCGCGCCGGGCTCGTCGCCTCCTTGGTGATGTCCCGATCAAACTTTTCAGCTCGCACGACCAGTTTGAATTTCACGTTCGTACTGGTGTCCACATCGATGTGCCGGCTCGTTTCCGAAACGGGGATGTCCTCGCTCTTTCCGTTGTACTTCACGGTGATCGATGTGATGGGAGCTCCGGCGTTGTGAGTGATGGCCCACGACAGGTCGACTCCGTCCGGCGTACTGGTTGCCGTGAAGCTGTCAATCGTCGGCTGTCCGTACGTCATCACCACTACTTCTTCAGTCGCTGGCCCGTCGGCGCGGCCGGGAGCAACCTGCCTGAATGTAATCCGCGCCTCCTGCCCGTCAGGCAGTCCCGTGATGGTCTTGCCCTGCAACGGTGTCCACTGACCTGCATTCACCGAATACTGAAGCTCAAGTTCTCCGCGATTGTAACCGTTACCTTTTTTCGTTTCAGCCGTCACCTTCGCGGTACCTGCTTCTCCGGTTGCTGTAACCGTCGGAAGATCGATCACAACCGGCGTCGAGAACACAGTGAAACGCTTGGAATCGACCTTGCGTGACGATCCTGCCGCATTGTCAACCCACACGGTGGCTACCACGCCTTCCTGCGGCTGCGCCTGCAACGTGATTTCCCCAGACAGCTCACCGTTCAACGCGACGTCACCCTTTCCGCCACCGCTCAATGTGACGTGCGCAGCGGTCAGCGGACTGCCGTTGTCCGACTCGACTGCCCAGCTGACACTGACCGCAGCAAGGTTTGGATCATCGGCAGAAGGTGTTGACCGAATGTCCGTGATCGACACCTTCAGAGGCGGCCCAAAGGGCGCGACCTGGGCAGATGGCTCGGATGGTTGTGAGGGTGACGGCGAGGAATTCAATGCCACAACAGAGGCATAGTAGGGCTGACCGTTCGTCAGGTTGGTGAATGTCACTGATGTCGTTGCGCCGTCTACTCGCTGCGTCTGGCCGTCAGAGAGCGTCACTTCGTACGCGGTGATCGGTGACCCTTCATTTGCCGGTGGATTCCACGTCACCGTCACCGACCCGTCGCCAGCAGCAAGCGTCGGGGCGGCAGGCTGGGATGGTTGAACGTCGACCAGGACAGGCTCGGATGCAGGAGACGAATCGGATGCGCCAACATCATTGTGTGCCACGACTGAGAACGAATGCTTCAGGCCGTTCGCCAGACCGCTAAGCGGGCAGGACGCAACATCGCAAGTGAACTCCTGACCGGTCGTCACATCCGTCAGCGTGAAGGAGGTGATCGCTGCACCATTGTCCGCTCCGGGCTGGAACGTCACAGTTGCACTGCCAGGGCCCGTGGCCATCACCGACACGTTGGATGGTGGTTCGGGCCGATCGCGCACGACTAACCGCACGTTGCCTTCTACAATGCGCCCCGGATCATTGGTGGCATCAATCAGGCGATAGTTGACCGTCATTTGCCCGTGGAAACCAACAGCTGGCGTGATGTGGAGGACTGTGCCCTGCGGATCCACGGTGCCTTCACCGATTTCAATCTGGCTTGACACGATCCGTATCGGCGTTTCCGGGAACGGGTTGATCGTGTACTTCGTCAGATCGATCGTTTCCGTACCGCCAGCGTTCGCAGCGTCGATGAGCGCGTCCGACACCTGAATGAGTGGCCGCGTGGAGGCGACAACCGTCACCGGGATCTCACCGACTACCGGCCCTGACCCGTCATCAACACTGATCGTGACCTGGTCCGTGGTGCCGGTGGCCTGATCAACGCCGGCCTGAAGGGACAGCATATGCCCATCAAGTTTCGCGCTGACAACACGAGGACTCTTCACCAGCGCATACTTGAATCCTTTAGGGTCAGCGTCGTCCGGGTCATCGACCATCGCCGACAGGTCCAACGTGATGGGTTCTTCACCTGCAGCCACACGCGCACTCGTCGGGATGAAAGCCGGTGGCTGGTTCTTCGCTGCCTGCACCACAATCGGCAGGGAGAGCACCGCTGATAAGGCTGATGTATCCGATGCAACACCGTCACGTACTTCAAAGGAAACGGATGTCTTACCGGAAAATTCCGGGTCGGTGTGCAGGGTGAGGCGATGCTGGTCCTCCAGCACGATCTTCGGATCCAGCCCCCATGATGCTTTGAGCCTGGATTCGTCCGTGATCATCGCGGTACGGCCCGCCCTCGTAATGACGTGGTCCCGAATGTCGATGACGACGTCACTGCCGGCCCGTGCCTTGATCGGCAGGTGCGACTGGTCCAGGCGCGGCCTGGTCTGATCGGTTCCCGGAATCGACACCACTGCGGAGGATGAGAGGCCGTCCTGATCGGTAATCGTGTAGACCAAGAGCCGTCGAGTCTCGTATGCCTTCGCTTCAATGATTCCGCCCTTGACTTCAGCGTCGGGAGCGCGTGTGGACACAACCAGGTCTGCGACGGTTCCGTCGGGATCCTCATCGTTTTCCACCACGTTAATCGGCACAATCTCACTGTCAGGCATATCAGCCAGCGCCACAACGTCATCGCGAGCGATCGGAGGCATCAGGGGCGCATCGTTCTTCGCATTGATCGTCAACGTCCCGTTGTCCACACCGCCACGCGAGTCGGTGACCTGGTAGGACATGACGTATGTTCCGGCAGCTTCTGGAACCTCAACCTGGATCCCGGTTCCCACAATTTCAGCTTCGAGGGCGTCGTCCAGCACGCTGAGCGAATCGGGAACCAGCGAGATTGAATCCCCGTCAGGGTCAATGTCGTTGGCTAGAACGTTCACCATGATCGTGCGCCCAGGTTTGACCAACAGAACGTCTTTAACAGCAGTGGGTGGCTGATTACTACCCGCCGGTGGCGCAATACCGACGCGCACACGTGCGGTTGCCTGCTTGCCCTGACGGTCCTCAACGATGTAGGTGAATACGTCCGTGCCGGTGGTCTTGCGCGCAGGCGTGTATTCGATCCAGTCAGTGCCCAATTCAATCGTTCCCTTGGACGGTGCCTGCTCGATACCCACCAGTGTCACGGAATCGCCGTCAGGGTCGATCGTGGACAGTGGGACAGGGATTCGAGTCGTCTGCCCTGACACGGCCCACGCTGTCAGAGGGCGAGGTTGGGGTGCCGCGTTGGCACCTTCGAGGGCGACCACTTCGAACACGACTGTCGATGTCGCCATGTTGCCGACCATGTCGTGCACCGTGTACGACACATGCATCACACCTGGCGTTGTGCCTGCTTCCAAGCGCACCAGGTTACCTGTTACAAAGGGGGTTCCGACCTGCGAGTTTTCCTCGAACTGCAGTTTCGGATCGACTTTCATTGCCAGGCCGGCCGGCGAGCGATCGTTTTCCAGCACGGGGACCGAAGCGACGTCTCCGACACGCACTTTGGCATGGTCGGGCTGCAAAACGGGTGGTTTCTTGTCGTCGAGCGCTCGTGACGGGACGACTGTGATCCGCGCCTGGGCAGTATGGGACCCGTTGGAAACGGAATACTGGAAGCTGACGGCTTCATCGAGGCCGCCAGGTGCCGTGATGCGCAGGAGGTGGCGATCGACCAGTGTGACGCGCAGGCCCAGTTTGTCCGTCGGCTCCACCTGCTGAATGACCAGGACGCCGCCGGCTGGATCGGAATCATTATTCAACGGTGCGGCAAGTGCTTCACCGCCAGCAGGCAGGACAACCAGGTCATCGTCAGCAACGGGGACTGCATTGGAGTCAGCTTCCACCACGTCAATGCGAATGATGCCCAACACGGTCGAAGGGCCATCTGAAATGGTGTAGGTGAACTGGTAGGTACCCGGTGCCTGCGCTTTGAACGTGATGGATCCGAGAGCCAGGTCGGGCGTGAGCTGTGTTCCGGCTGGAGCTTCAGACACACCAACCAGCGTCAGGCCGTCACCGTTGGGATCCGTATCGTTGGTCAGCGGCTCGATCTCGAGGGCTTCGCCGGCTCTCGCCACATAGAAATCGGCGTGCGCAACAGGTGGAATGTTGCCTGGTGGCTGTACGACGATGGGTACGACACCTTGCGTTTCGGCACGCCCGTCAGAGACTACGACGTTCACCTCGTACTGGCCGGGCGCTGCGCCCAGATCCCGGATATTCAGGGTTCCTTCTTCACGGTACTGCACCTGGATACCGTCAGGAGCACTGGCGGACTGCAGGAAGATCGGGTCGCCGTCCGGATCGTTCCAATCCGGCAGCACGTTGTACTCAATGGCAGCTCCCGCTCCCAGTTTCTGCGGGTTCTTGCGGATCTGCACCGGGCCGGCGTTCTGATCCCAGGGGTGCACACTGATCGTCACCGTCGCACTGTCAGATGCCTGCCCGTCGTATGCCTCGTACACAAAAGTGGTGCTGCCCGACGCATCATCGGGCACGTCCGTCATCTGCAACGCCTGGCCGCCACGCGTCGGCGTCACCGCTCCGATCTGAGGCTGGCTGATCGGTCTGGCTGTCAAAACATCACCATCGATGTCCGTGTCATTTTGCAGTACAGGCAGCGTGGTGGCTCGGCCTGGCCTGACACCGAACTCATCATCAACGGCGTCAGGTGGAGTGTTCTTGTCCTTGCGCTGAGGGTCGATAATTTCGTCGGTGTATTCAGGCGATTCCTCTTCTTCTTTTTCCTTGTCGATCTCCTGGTCGATCTCATCCCAGTCATCCATGAACGCCATGTTCATGTCGGGCAGCCAGATGCCACCCTCGTTAATTTCGTTGAGGACGATGAGCTTACGGTTGGTTCTAAACGAGATGTTGCGCGCAGACTTGAGGGTGTCAACATTCATCGACGTGTCATTGGCCGCGTCGTCACACAGACGCACATAGGAGCCCGAGCCTGCCCACGCGCCGTACGAGCATCCTTCGTGTCGTGTGGGAGCCGCCGGCTTTCCTGAACGGTTCTGCTCATTCGCGGGGGTGATCGTCACGGGATCGCCGTTGAGGGGAACGCTGATCAGGGAATTCGGGTTGGCCAGTACAACCGCGTCATGGTCGGGGCCGGGATTTTGCAGGATGGCATCTGTTGGGACGCCTTCATCGGACAGGGATCGTGCGGACCCGTCAGGGAGGAACAGCGTGTTGGTTGACTGGTCGAAGGCGACTGGTTGTTCACCGACCGCCGTGATCTGCAGCAATGCGTCGGCGCGCATATCAGGGATGTCGACACTGTGTTTCTGATCGACATAGCCGCGGCGCGTGACTGTCACGAACTGGCCGGTTGCTGCCGACACCGCCATGACGGTTCCATTGACGCTGGTTGTCACCACACCTGAGGTAAGGCCTGTTTCGATCGCGCTGTCGTCTCCCATCGGCACGGTCGAGGGCTCAGATGCCGGCAGGACCCACAGGTTTCCTTCCGCGCCGTCCAGCACACCGATCCGTTCTCCGCCTTGCACTGCCTGGGCGCGTTCAGTCAGCGACGTTGTGGCACCCATGCGCACGCCGGCCACGTCGATAGGGGCGATCGAGTTGGTGCTCTCATCAGAAAACGTGACGGTATCTGCTGCCTGGCCGATGTCGAATTGGGCGGCGTCTGTGCGCAATGCGGCATCGAGGCGCCGAGTCTGGTAGTTGAGGTGACCGACCAGTTGGCGCGAGGAGTTTGTCACCCATATGCCACCGTCATTCACGTCGATCTGGGATGTTGGCACGCCCGGATGAAGCAGCGCCAGCGTGGTGACAATCAGGCAGAACACCAACACGATAATGGCTGGGATTTTGCGTCGATTTTTCGCGAGTTGCTTCTTGAGTTGTCGTCCCCGTCGACTCAGGTGAAGCCGACGCGACAGCGTGTTACCGCCCTGATTGGCGGGCGAGTACTCGTCGCCGGGAGGCATCGGGGGTGCAGAAAGAAAAGGGGAAACGTTGTTGCCGTTCACTGACTTGGATCCGGTAGCGGGTTGGGTGCCTGATTCGGATTGCCCAACGGGTTCAGGTCGACTCTGCGGAAAATCAGACGTCGTCCTCACTCTCGCCTCCTTCATCACGGTCTCATTGAAACAATGATCAGCATGTGACGGCTCTGCGCATCAGATGATCCACCTGGCGGCGGGCAGGCTCACGTCCTCTCAAAGAAGTGGAGTCGCATACGCAGAAACAACTGCAACCGCAGTAAGTCTGACACGAAAATCCGAATAAAGACAGAGGCAGGCGAAAATTCGTTCCTATTTCTCACGTGTATCGCGCTCAGTTGTCGGTTCCCACGCGGGCGAGGGATGGAGTCCCCACGACCCGGGCAGAGGCGCCGACAATGCGACGCTTCTGCGCGGGCACGAGGGGGTTCACGGTAGCTTAGCTGCGCGGTGCGCACCAGATGGTTGTCTCACCAGGCAGGACACCGTCGGTCAGCGGCTCACTGGTCAGGATGGCTGTGCTGGTGTCGAATGGGATCGGCTCGGTGCTGAAGTTCGTGATCACGTCCCAGCCACCGGGACGGCGCAGATGCAGCACCTGGTCGCTGTGCGGTGCCTCGATGCTGTCGTCGACCCATTCCATTTCTTCGGCGCCCTGCAGTGTGCGGCGCAGATGCAGTGCACGCCGGTACAGAGACAGCGTCGAGTCTTCGCGGGCAGATTCCACGTCGACTGCGCTGTCTGCGAACCATGAGGGTTGCGGCAGGTGGGCCGGTCCTCCAAATCCGAAGTTCGCGGCGTCATGGACCCACGGCAAGGGGACGCGGCAGCCGTCGCGACCGATTTCTTTCTGATTGGTGCGGAAGAACGTCGGGTCCTGACGCTGATCGGCCGGGATTTCCGCCACTTCATGCAAGCCGAGCTCTTCACCTTGATAGATGTAGGACGATCCGGGCAGTGCCAGCATGAGCATGGTGGCGGCGCGCGCACGACGCAATCCCTGTTCACGATGAAGCTCCGGCTCGGTACCACCTGTCAGCAGCCAGTCCTGACCCACCGGCTTGTCGGGCCTCGGACCATGAGTGCGCACTGCATCGGGCAGGCCGTAGCGCGTGGCATGGCGGACAACATCGTGGTTCGACAACACCCATGTGCTCGAGGAACCTGACGAACTGGCCAGCTCCAAATTGTCGGTGATAATCGTGCGGAACTGGTCGGCGTTGAAGTCGGCTTCAAGCAGGTCGAAGTTGAAGGACTGTCCCAGGCTGTTCGGGTTTGCGTACCGAGGCACCCGGTCAGGATTCACCCACGCCTCGGCAACCGCTGTGCGCGGCGGATCGTAGGAGTTGAAGACCTCACGCCAGGTAGCGTAAATGTCCTGAACCTCGTCGCGGTCAAAGATGCGGTGGTGTCCATCCATCGGCATAGCGTCGAGTTCTGCCTGGCTGGGCAGCGGTTCGCTGAGGTCTTTCGCCAGTCCGTGGGCGACATCAATGCGGAAACCATCGACACCGCGGTCAGACCAGAAGCGCAGTGTTGTCAGGAAGTCCTCGCGCACATCGGGGTGATCCCAGTTCAGATCCGGCTGCTCGCGGGCAAAGAAGTGGTAGTACCACTGTCCGTCTTCAACCTGTTCCCATGCGGCACCGCCGAACGTGGAGGTCCAGTCCGTCGGGGGCTGCGAGCCGTCACGGCCAGTGCCTTCACGGAAGATGTAACGTTCACGCGCCGCTGACCCGCGGCCCGCTGCCAGAGCTTCCTGGAACCAGGGGTGCATGCGTGAGGTGTGGTTGGGCACGATGTCAACGATGACGCGGATGCCTCGTCCATGCAGGGCCCCGATCATTTCGTCAAAATCGTCAAGCGTTCCCAGGCGTGGATCCACGTTGCGGTAGTCGGCCACGTCGTATCCGCCGTCAGCCAGCTCGGAAGGATAGAAGGGGCTGAGCCACACAGCATCCACACCGAGGTCAGCCAGGTAGTCTGCCCGTGAGGTCACACCCTTGATGTCACCGAGCCCGTCGCCGTTCGAGTCAGCGAAGCTGCGCGGGTAGATCTGGTACACAACCGCCTGGCGCCACCACAGTGGGTCTGTGCTGAGCGTCGTGTCGGCGTCAACGCGTGCGTGCGACTCGGGCGTAGGTGCTGCAGGCATCAGGGTCTCCTTCGTATGTTGGTTGTCGTGATCATGATCGTTTATTTTTCCTCATCGCACACCACTGTGCTAGTAAGTTCCGCAATGGCTTCGATGACTGATTCTGGAAGCTCCAGCGTCATGAGTTCCTGGATAAATTCGAGCTTATGTTGAGCAGAGCCTGACAGATAGCGCTGCGCAGCCTTCCACGCAAGTCCCTTCATGGTGTACTGGATGTGTGCCCGGTCAAGCACAGCGAATATCGCCTGGGCAATATCAATCTGTTTCTCAACGCCGCACAGTCGTATCTCGACTGGCTGGTCGAGGCTGACCACCCCAAGATCCATGCGCATGGCAGGAGCCAGAAGGTCATCAACTCTGTGCAGGTGCGGCGAGACGTCGACGTGCGTGCAGTTGATGCTGACTTCACCGATTCCAATAACTCCCGCCAGATCAAGAATGATTCTGCGCGGACGTGGCGTCGCGTATTCCGCCGCACTTGCAATTCGCACCTTCATTGACGAAGACGACCGCGCGTCCTCACTGACTGAAACAACAGTGCGATAGCGTTGATCAGGACCAGGTTCCAGCGAGCCGTCGTCTTCGTCCACGATGCTCTCGCACGTTCCGGGAATTACCCGTAACACGATGGTTTCCGGATTGGCACCGGCATCACTCATGGGGTCATCGTTGAGCGTCAGCGCCGCTCCGGCTCTGACAAGAACCGGGATCTGTTCGATGGGGCGGTACATTGTCAAAGTCCGGTTCCCCTCGTAGGTGATTCCCGTGAAAAGATCCGTCCAGGTGCCATGTGGCAACCAGACCTTGACTGAAGCCAGACGGCTGGCTGCATCACGCGGAGCGGTGATCGGCGCAACAATCATGTCTGGTCCGAACATGTACTGGTTGGGAACGCCGAACGCTTCTGGCTTAGTTGGATAGTCCTGATACATCGGACGCACGATGCCGATGCCGTGAGAATGCGCGGCCCACATCGCTGTGTACAGATAGGGCACAAGGCGGTGCCTCAGACGCAGGAAGTCAATCAGTGTCTGACGGACTTCCAGGCCGAAACGCATCGGCTCCTTCGAATTGAACGGATCAGCCGAGGAATGCAGCCGGTTGATGGGCGAGAACGCGCCGAACTGGAACCATCGGGCAGTCAGTTCTTCATCCTTCGTGCCGAGCATGTGACCGCCGATGTCGTGGCTCCACCAGAAGTAGCCAATGTTGGCTGCAGTGGCTGTGAACCGTGGCTGAAATTCCAACGAATCCCACGACGTGACGGTGTCGCCGGAAAAACCAACTGGGTAGCGATGCGACCCAGGTCCGCAGTAGCGCGACAAAATCATAGGACGCTTACCGGTACGAGCTGAGTCAATGGTGTGAATGTGGTTGAGCATCCACAGGGGGTCAAGACCTGCAATCCGTGTTGATGTCCCTTGCTGCCAGTCCAGCCACCAGAAGTCCACTCCCTGCTCTTCAAGCGGATGGTGGAGGTGCTCAAGGTATGGGCCCACGAAACAGGGGTTGGCGATGTCGAACGGGATTTCCGCTCCACTGTCAGGGTCAATTCCCATGTCGTGTGCCATTGCTTCATAGGCGTCTTCATGACGCCGCACTCCGTCTGCCGGATGCAGGTTCAAAGAGGTCAGCATGCCGCGTCGATGCAGATTCTCAAGGAGCGCCGGCGGATCGGGAATGAGATCACGATTCCATGAGTATCCCGTCCATCCGCTGCCTATTGCAGGGTCAATATCGACCTTGTGCCAGTCCATGTCGAGAATTCCCACCGAGAAAGGCATCTGCGCGTGAGCAAAGCGCTCCATCAGCGCCAAGTATTCGTCTGAGGTGTACGGCCAGTATCTGCTCCACCAGTTACCAAGTGCGCGCCGGGGAAGCAGCGGGACCTGACCCGTGAGGGCGAAAAAGTCCTGCAGAGCCGCATGGAAATCGCGCCCGTAACCGAAAAAGTAGAGATCCTGATGCCCCTCCGGCCGCGGCTTTACCCATGTCGGGTATCCAGAGCCCTCTGCCACATCGGCATCGTCGCCGTAAATAACTGACTCAGAGTCGTCAAGAACAGAAAATCCGTCAGTCGCCAAAATTCCCGGGCCTATTTCGGTGGCACCATCGACGTCGTCGAGAGTCCGCGCCGTTCCGCCCATGTTTCCGCCCCATTTTGTCTGGACCGGCTGAGGGTCACCAAAACGCCACGTTGTGTGGTGTCCGCTCTGAGCACGGTGGCGCAGCGAGATGGACAGTCCTGAAGGGGAGAAGGCTTGCCTGTCGTATCGAAGCAGCAGGTGCTCAGTCCGAAGTGTCAGGATCCCCTCATCGCCCTCGTCGTCGATGGAAAAATCGGGAACGTCGAAATGCCGCGTGAGCACCATGGGGGTCTCCGCGTCGACGAATTCGCCGCTGGGCGACCATTCAAGTCGGATCAGTCGGCTCGTCAGAACACTGATGCGCCAGTGGTCTCCTTGAACGATGGCTGCCGGGTCTGTCGCGGCGGAAGAGTGGTGCTGGAAGAATTGAAGCGTCAATTCGTAACTCCGATGTGCCTAGTTAGATGCTCATACGTGGATCATGTTCGCGTTGTTTGCCGCCATAGGCAACGGGACGCGTCGATAACGCTCCATCGCCAATAGTTGAACGCTAAACATGTAGCGCTCACTTTAGTAAGAGTGGCACCTTCAGAGCAAGGCATTTGCGATTGTTTTTCCAAAGCCACCCCCGATGCTGCAACTCTGCTAAATTCCTGCGGCTCGTCGTATGATGGTGCCGGCAACCTGGCGTCCGGATAACCGGATCAGTGATGTCATCATTACGCGGAAACTTTGCACGGCTACTGCTCTCCAACCGATACCGCAGAGGCTGTGTACGACCACACGATCAAGGGAGAGACTCATGGTACGTCTGCAGGACATCGCAGACGCAGCAGGCGTCTCCGTCATGACGGTGTCCAATGTGCTCAACGGTCGCCGCAACAAAGTCTCCCCTGAAAAGTTCGAGAAGATCGAACAGCTGATTACTGAACTTGGCTATGTCAGGAGCGCGGCTGCCCGCTCGCTGTCAACAAACTCGTCGGGAATCGTCACCATTGTCTACGCGGCGGATACGCATCCGCTGGACTCAACTCACGACGCACTTCTGATTGGAGCGCTTGAGCAGCGGCTGACACAGGCGGGAAAGACCGTCATGATTCGCTCTGCCTACCGACCCAGTGACGTGGCAGGCGCTCTTTTGTCATGGCATTCCGATGGGGCAATTTTCGTGGGCACATTCGCAGACGAGGCACATGAACTCAGACGAGCCGCAAATATACCGATGGTTTTTATCGACTGCCCGCCTCGGCACGGCCTTGACACCGTTGGTATCGACGACCAGCAAGGTGGCAGACTTGCAACACGTTTCCTGCTTAAGCAGGGGCACACTCGAATCGCATTTATTGGGCCACCACTGAAGCGAGATGGCGTGGTGCGAAGACGCTACGAAGGGTTCTGTCAAGCCTTCAGTGATCACAATGTCCCCCTCAGTACCCACCGCGAGCATGTCATCACCTGCGAGACTGATTACGACCAGGCGATCCATACCGCTAGGAATCATCTCACTAGCGGCGCGTTCACTGCTGTGGTTGCGACGGCGGACAGTATTGCTGTGGGCCTAATGAAGGGTCTGGATGAGTGTGGACTTCAGGTTCCCCACGACCTGTCAATCGTTGGTTTTGACGATCTGCCGATTGCCCGTGTCATGAATCCCGGTTTGACGACTGTTCGTCAGGACATCACAGCTAAGGCAGATGCGGCTGCACAGCTGTTGCTCGACCTGGAAGCCAGTGGTTCAGACGCTCAATCGGACAAGACCGCATCCGACGAAGGAGCGCACATGACAATTGGCGTGTCGCTGGTACAGCGAGAATCCGTCATCCCCCTGACGGCCCCCTAACCGCGTCGCTCCTGATCCCCTTTCATTCATCACGCCCCCGTTAGCCCCGTAACCTTCCTGTCCCCTTCACAAACTCACACGCCCTTCATGCATCTCCGAAGAACTCGATTTTTCCTCTTTATTTTGCGGAAAAATCAATGAGCAGCCGGCATCGGTATCTCACCACGCACCACGCAACGCGTTCAGGCGGCTATTATATGTTTAACGCTTAACCCGACAGGTCCGACCAGGCATTGACGCCTGTGGCGCCTACGACTTCAAAGCGCTGCGCGAACCTCATTACCCGGGTGCGCGCAATAGGCAATCAATAAGGAGAATGCGGTGAATTTGATGCTACGACGTAAAATGCCGCTGCAGAATGAGGCGACTGCCAGGAAGGCACGCCCCTCAGGGCGCATGCGTATGGGAATTGCGTGCGCTGCGGCATCACTGGTCTTGCCTCTGCTGTCGTCATGCGCCGGCGGCACACGCGAACCCGTGCATTTCGCGTTTAACAAACCTGAAGCTATTCCCATCATGCGGGAGATGGTGGCGGACTACAACGCTTCGCAGGACAAATACCAGGTGAATCTCGATACCTCAGGTGTTGACGCCACCTCTGCAAGTTTCGTCCGAGGAACACCACCCGACATTGCCCTAGCGAACTACAACTACGAAACCGCACGATTCATCCAGCGCTGCACACTGTCCGATCTGTCGGACACCCCCGAAGCATCCCGCATCAACCCGGACCTTGACCCTCTGATGAATCAGTACGGGTCATGCGAAGGGCGCACCAGCGCTCTGCCTTATTCAGTCATGGCTGCAGGTGTTATCTACAACAAAGACATCTTTGCTGAAAACGGTTTGAAGGTTCCCACCACCTGGGATGAGCTCATCGAGGTGTGCGAGACTCTGAAAGCCGCCGGAATCACACCGTTCTACGGCACCTTCTACGATCCGTGGACTGTCGGCCAGGGCTGGTTTGACTACACAACAGGCGGAATGGTCGACATCCTCGATTTCTACGACATGATGTGGGATCTGGGATCCGAGGTCGGGCCTGATTCTGAAGTCTCCTTCCAGAAGACATTTGCTGAACCCATGGAGAAAATGTCGGAATTGCTTCAGTACGTCAACGACGATGCAAATTCACGTGCCTACACAGACGGGAATCTCGCCTTCGCAAACGGAGAAGCTGCGATGTACCTGCAAGGCCCTTGGGCACTGGGCGAAATCACTGCTCACAACGAGGACATTCAGATCGGCACGTTCCCACTGCCAATGACGAACGATCCTCAGGATCTCAAAATCCGTGTGAATACCGACCTTGCAGTATGGATCCCGGAAGCATCAACTCACCAGGAAGCTGCTCGCGATTTCCTTCATTACCTGTATGACCCGGAGGTTCATCGCGCGTACAACGAGTCTCAGCGCGGTATCACTCCTACCGTTGATGCTGCACTGCCCTCTGACCCGGCTCTTGAGGGAGTGATCCCCTTCTACGACAATGCGCAGTTCTATCAAGGTGCATCAGTGCTCATACCGAAATCAATTCCGGTGTTCAACTATGCCCAATCAGTTGCTCTTGGAGCTGACGCCGATGAGCTCCTAAGCACTTTGGATGCGGACTGGGCACGACTTGCCCGTCGCCAGTGAGGAAGCGAAGGAACCGTTATGACATCATTAACAAGCTCCAATATCGCGCCCGGCGCACCCGCTGAAACAGGCGCGAACACGCCACAGCGGTCGAAGCACCGTGCAGGCCGTCAGCCCTCCCAGCGTGCCACAAGCAAACGTAAAGTAGACCCCATCTACCACCTGATGCTGACCCCGACGCTCATTCTGTTCACGTTGGCGATTACGATACCGGCAATAATCGGCTTCCTGTACTCGTTTACCAACTCAATCGGCATCGGCGACTGGGAGATCATCGGGATCACCAACTACGTCGAAGCGTTCCGGGATCCTGCGATCCGCGAATCGTACGTCTTCACCATCATTTTCGCGTTCGTCACTGTCATCACTGTCAATGCCATCGCTTTTCTTCTTGCAGTGGGGCTGACGTCCAAGATCCGTTTCAAAGCGGGACTTCGCACCATCTTCGTCATCCCGATGGTCATTTCCGGAATCGTCATCGCGTTCGTGTTCCGCTTCATCTTCAACACAACGCTGACCAGCTTCGGAAACGCAGCGAACATTTCCTGGCTTCGGGAAAGCTTCCTGTCTGATCCGCTGCTTGCCGCTCTCGCCCTCGTCATTGTGACGGCTTGGCAGGCAATTCCAGGTACGCTGCTGATCTACATTGCTGGAATCCTGTCGATACCTTCCGATGTCTATGAGGCAGCCGCCATTGATGGCGCCAACAAGTTCCAGCAGCTGATTCGCATCACGATCCCTCTTGTGTTTGGCTACGTGGTGATCAACATGATCATCGGTTTCAAGAACTTCCTGAACTCCTACGACATCATCAAGGGTTTGACCGAGGGCGGGCCAGGCACATCAACACGAAGCATTGCAATGACAATCGTGACTGGCTTTACAAGTGGTGACTACGCCTACCAGATGGCGAACGCGACGATCTTCTTCGTCATCGTCATTCTCATATCGTTGCTCCAGCTCTCTCTCATGCGCGGAAGGAATTCAATCTGATGAGTGCACCAATGACATCAACAACCATAAAAGCACCAGCAGATGGGGTCTCCGATCGCGATCGCGGGTCTGCGAAGGTCAGGAAACGTCACGTCAAACCAGAACGAGTGTCTTGGTCGACAACCATTGTCCTCATGCTGTGCACACTCACTGTGTTTGTCCCTCTCTACATCACAGTGTCCATGGCATTCAAGACGCGAGCGCAGGCAATCGACGGACGTTCGTTCTCATTGCCGAACCCTGTGAGCATCGAGGGATTCATCGAAGCCTGGAAAGTGACAAACTTTCCGAAAGGCTTCCTTGTCTCACTGTTCATTACGGCAGGCACAGTCGCGGCCACGATCTTTCTCGCCGCATTCGCGTCCTATGCCATTGCGCGGAACTGGGAGCGCCGCTATTTCCGCTGGTCGTTCTACTACCTGCTGTCGGCAATGTTTCTTCCCTTCACCGTTGTCGCACTGCCGCAGATTCAGCTGACCGGGCGACTTCACCTAGATAATCCGGTTGGGGTCATCATCCTGACGACGATGTTCCAGCTCAGTTTCTCAACACTGCTGTTTACGGCTTTCCTCCGTTCGATTCCCATTGAGCTTGAGGAGAGTGCCCGTATCGATGGGGCAACGACGTGGCAGGCGTTCTGGAAACTGATCTTCCCGTTGCTGGCACCCATGAGCGCAACAATTGGAGTGTTTGCGTTCCTAGCGTCATGGAACGACTACATGCTGCCTGCGTTGATCATCGCTGATCCTGATATGCAGACTCTGCCCGTGCGGCAGTACCTGTTTACCGGGCAGTTCATGAATAACTACAATGTCTCCTTTGCGTCATATCTGATGGCTATGGCTCCGGCAATCATCGCGTATCTGTTCACTCAGCGCTGGGTGATGGAGTCTGTGACTCAGGGGGCGGTCAAGGGATAGCGCCATCGCTCGTTGCGTGCCGGCGTCTGCGGTCAGTTCTTAACGTGTTGGTCCCCCATCATTGACGAGGGCGGCCGCAGGCGCCGCTGCTATATGCGGCACATCAACAATGACTGTGGCCTCGCTCTGCTGCCAGAGCGAGGCCACACGCCGCACACTATATGTCACACACTGAGGGGACACAACCCCCTCAGTGAAGATCGGTTAATCTGTCAGATCCCAGTGAACGTAAATTCACGCTGGTCGCCCTCGCCGGCAACATCGACGGTGACAACCTGACCCGGCATGATCTCACCGAACAGGATCCGCTCGGACAAGGCGTCCTCAATATCGCGCTGGATGGCGCGGCGCAGCGGCCTGGCACCCAGAACAGGGTCGTATCCGCGGTCGGCCAGCAGTTCACGCGCAGCATCGCTGATCTGCAGTTTCATATTCTGGTCCTCCATGCGCTCCGCCAGACGACCGATCATCAGGTCAACGATCTGCGTGATCTGCTCCTTCGTGAGCGGCGGGAAGACGATGACGTCGTCAACACGGTTGAGGAACTCGGGGCGGAAATGCTGCTTGAGCTCCTCATTCACCTTCGACTTCATGCGCGAGTAGTCGTGCGTGAGGTTGTCGGCGGACTGGAAGCCGGTCAGCACACCCTTGTTGATGTCGCGCGTGCCCAGGTTGGTGGTCATGATGATCACCGTGTTCTTGAAGTCCACCTTGCGTCCCTGTGAATCGGTCAGATGACCTTCTTCCAGGATCTGCAGCAAGGAGTTGAAGATATCGGGGTGAGCCTTTTCAACCTCGTCAAACAGGACAACGGAGAACGGACGGCGACGGACCTTTTCAGTGAGCTGGCCACCCTCGTCGTATCCAACGTACCCGGGAGGTGCACCGAACAGGCGTGATGCCGTGTGCTTCTCGGAGAACTCGCTCATATCCATCTGGATCAGCGCATCTTCATCACCGAACAGGAACTCCGCGAGAGCCTTGGCCAGCTCAGTCTTACCGACACCGGTCGGTCCGGCAAAAATGAACGAACCACCGGGGCGTTTCGGATCTTTCAGGCCCGAACGTGTGCGTCGAATCGACTGCGACAGTGCTTTGACAGCCTCTTCCTGGCCGATGACGCGCTTATGCAGCTCATCTTCCATCTTCAGCAGCTTGGCCGATTCGGTCTGAGTCAGCTTCACCACCGGGATGCCGGTCGACATGGCGAGCACTTCAGCGATTTCCTCTTCAGTGACCTCCGCGATTTCTTCGCGTTCGCCACCCTTCCACGCATCTTCCTTCTCGCGACGTTCCTCGCCCAGTTTCTTTTCCTCATCACGCAGGGAGGCGGCACGCTCAAAGTCCTGATCATCGATCGCGGCTTCCTTGGCCTTGCGCACATCAGCGATCTTCTCGTCGATTTCACGCAACTCGGGCGGTGCCGTCATACGGGCGATGCGCAGGCGGGCACCGGCTTCATCCATCAGGTCAATGGCCTTGTCAGGCAGGAAACGGTCAGAAATGTAGCGGTCTGCCAGCTCGGCTGCGGCGCGGATCGCCTCATCGGTGATGATGACGCGGTGATGCGCCTCGTAGCGGTCACGCAGCCCCTTCAAGATCCCAACTGTCTCATCCACAGAGGGTTCCTCGACACGCACCGGCTGGAAACGACGCTCCAACGCGGCATCCTTTTCCACGTGCTTGCGGTACTCGTCAAGCGTGGTGGCACCGATGGTCTGGATTTCGCCGCGAGCCAGCATTGGCTTGAGCATCTGAGCGGCATCAATGGAGCCTTCAGCAGCGCCGGCGCCGACCAGCGTGTGGATCTCATCGATAAACAAGATAATGTCACCGCGCGTGCGGATCTCTTTAAGGACTTTCTTCAAGCGTTCTTCGAAATCGCCGCGATAGCGCGACCCGGCGACCAGGGATCCCATATCCAGTGAGTAAATCTGGCGGTCTTTAATCGTCTCCGGCACGTCGCCATGCACGATCGCCTGAGCCAGGCCTTCGACAACAGCGGTCTTACCGACACCGGGTTCACCGATCAGCACCGGGTTGTTCTTCGTGCGACGCGACAGCACCTGCATGACGCGTTCCATCTCCGTCTTACGACCGATCACCGGATCAAGCTTGCCTTCACGTGCAGCCTGAGTCAGGTTGCGACCGAACTGCTCCAAAATAGCGGAGTTCGTCTGACCGGGGTCGCGCACAGGGTTGCCCGATACGCCCACCGCCTCGCGGTTGTCCCCATCGCTCTGGTAACCCGACAGCAGCTGGATAACGGCTTGACGCACCTGCGACAAGTCAGCTCCCAGCTTCGTCAGCACCTGAGCTGCAACGCCCTCGCCCTCTTTGAGCAAACCGAGCAGCAGGTGCTCAGTGCCAATGTAGTTGTGACCCAACTGCAGTGCTTCACGCAGCGACAGCTCAAAGATTCTCTTGGCACGCGGCGTGAACGGAATGTGACCTTCGACAGGCTTTTCGCCCTCGCCAATAATGTCGATGACCGCTTCACGCACCTGGTCGCGCTCAATGTTCATCATGTCGAGGGCTTTTGCTGCGACGCCCTCGCCCTCGGTAATGAGGCCCAGCAGCAGGTGCTCAGTGCCGATGTAGTTGTGGTTGAGGTTCCTGGCTTCGTCCTGTGCGAGGACGACGACTCGCCGAGCTCGGTCGGTGAACCGTTCGAACATGGCTCCTCCTGATGTTCACGAATGGGATGGCGCAGACACGGGTGCCTGGCGTTTTCAACTGGTTCCACCCTACGGGCTGATTGGCGCGGTCGCTTGAATGTTCACTACAGGCGAGCGGAAACACTGCCAGTTGTCTGCCTCGCGTGCGCACACAAGCACGTCAACACGCTGCCTACAATCAGAGCAAACCGCGCCGCGACAGGAAGGACTGCCATGAAAATCGTCTGCGCTCCTGACAGTTTCAAAGGGTCGATGACAGCGATGCAGGCGGCGCGTGCACTTGCCGACGGTGTTCGTGCAGTCGTCCCCGATGCGCAATGCGAGGTGGTTCCGCTGGCTGACGGCGGAGAAGGCTTCGCGCAGGCCATCGCGGATGCCCTGGGGGCGCAGTACCACATCGTCGAGGTTCACGACTCGCTCGGCCGCCCTCGTGAGGCAGGGTTCTGGACGGCAGGTGGCAGCGCGGTCATCGAAGTTGCCGAGGCTGTCGGGCTGGGATTGGTCGTGGCTTGCGACCGGCGAATTTGTTCCATGACCAGCGCTGGAGTGGGTGAGCTGATCTCGGCAGCACTGGACCTTGGTGTTGAGGAGATCCTCATCGGGCTGGGCGGGTCCGGCACGAACGACGGCGGAGCGGGAATGCTGCGCGCCTTGGGTATGAGCTTCATTGACGAGGGTGGCCGTGACGTCGACGGTTCGCCGGAGTGCCTGGGAAAGGTTCGACGCATTGACGTGTCTGGCCTGGATGGGAGGCTGAGGGATGTGCGCGTGCGCGCCGCATGCGATGTGGACAATCCGCTGTGTGGGCCTCGGGGCGCATCCGCTGTATACGGGCCTCAAAAGGGTGCGACACCTCGCGACGTCAAGGTGCTGGATCGTGCGTTGGCAACCTTCGCGCACGCTGACCCGGCAGCGAGCGCCCATGCCGACAAGGCGGGAGCTGGAGCGGCAGGTGGACTGGGGTTTGCGCTGTCAGCTTTCCTGGGCGCTTCGTTGGAATCAGGGGTGGATCTGGTGATGGAAGGCGTCGGGCTGGCGGAAGTGCTGCGCGGGGCTGACCTCGTGCTGACCGGCGAGGGGTCGATCGACCGGCAAAGTGTCATGGGCAAAACCATCTCCGGGGTGGCGCGCCTGGCACGCGAGGCCGGCAGCGTTCCTATCATCGCGTGCGCCGGCAGAATTGAACAGGGGCAGGCACTGACTGATGAGCTGTTGCGATGCGGAATCATTGCCGCTGTCCCGATCGTGCCCGGGCCGTGTTCAACGGATGAGGCGGTGTCATCGGGCGAAAGGAACCTGCGTGCCACCGCTTCGCGTGTCATGCGGATCTGGATGGCCCGCGCAGGCAAATCCCCATGGTGTAGCCGCTGACGGCGCCATCACTGCCTCGGTCTTCACGCAGCACCTCAAGACCATTTTTGGCATAAAAGCCGATGGCACGTGAATTGTCCGCGTCAACCCCGATGGCGATGCCGTGTGCGTGCGAGCGCGTGGTCACCGCCTCGGTGAATCTGCCAAGAAGCTGCGTACCGAGCCCGCGTCCCTGCACATCGGACAGCAGGTCGATGTGAAATTCGGCCTCATAGGTGCGGCGAAGATCCGACCACATGGAATCAGGATTGAGGCCGCGTTCAAGCAGTTCACGCTCGCCCTCTGGCCACAGCTCCGTGCCGCCGAAACGCTCGCGCAGCACCGGCACCCAGTGGTCGCGCCACCAGTTCACAAAGGAAGCAACATCGGGGACACCCACGATGTATCCACTGATGCGTAAGCCAGTATCAACCACAAACGACCAGCTCGGAGCGTAACTGACGTACGGCAGTGCGTAAATGTAGGGCAGAATTTCATCATCGGTGAGCCTGCCCCGCGCTCCCCTGCCACTGTCGGCCGTATCAATGCAGATCGACGTCAGATCAGCTGCGTCCGTTAACCGGTACGGGCGAATATGCACCTCCGCCATGGTTCCGTCTACGCCTCAACCAGCACAGTAAAGGGCCCGTCGTTGACCAGTTCAACCTCCATGTGGGCGCCAAACTGGCCGGTCGCCACTTCCAGTCCACGCTCACGCAGCCCCTGAACCACGGCATCAATCAGCGGTTCAGCCACAGGGCCCGGCGCAGCTGCCGACCACGAGGGGCGCCGTCCTTTACGGGTACTGCCATAGAGTGTGAACTGCGAGACGACCAGGACCGCGCCGCCAATGTCGCTCACCGATTGTTCATCGTCCATGATCCGCAGCTCCGCAATTTTGCGCACCACCGTGTCGACCTGGTCGGGGCCGTCCTCGTGAGTGGCGGCGACGAGGGCGAGGATGCCGGGGCCACTGATTTCTCCGACAACTTCACCATCGACGCGCACGCATGCGCGGGTGACCCGCTGAAGTACTGCTCGCACTGTTATGCCTTCCTTCCACCTGACATATGCGGTGATCCTGCCGGCGGAATATCCAGCCGGCGCAGGTCCTTGTTCGTCAGGTCCTTGCCGGGGCGCTCATCGGGTGAATCTTCACTGCGACCGTCACGCGGCACGATGATTTCCTGCGCAGCGCTAACCCCGTCAATGTCAAAGACCGTGTCTTCTGAGACGTTGCGCGAAATGAGCGCCAGCGCAACGGGGCCAAGTTCGTAATGCCGTGCAGCTGATGTGACCACACCCACCTGCCGGTTTCCACGCATCAGTCTGGCTCCACTTTCCGGCAGATCTCCGCGTGAGCCATCGAGTTGCAGGAAGGTCAAGCGCCTGGGCGGTTTACCAAGGTTCACCACACGTGCCACAGATTCCTGCCCGCGGTAGCAGCCTTTATGCAGATGGACGGCGGTGCGCATCCAGTCGAGTTCGGCCGGGATGGATCGAGCGTCCGTGTCCCGTCCGATAAGAGGACGCCATGCCGCAATGCGCAGTGCGTCCCAGGCAAGCATTCCGGCAGGCGTCATGCCGTCGCTGTAGCCCGCCACACTCATCATGTCGGTGATGGCGCCGTCGCCCTCGACAATGTGGAGGTGGAAACGCGTGTCAGATCCCGGGTGCTTGCTGCCTGCAAAGTATCGCGTGCCGCCTTCCACGACTCCTGGCCACGGGTCATCCCACGTGAACAGGTATCCCGGCAGGTTGCGTGCTGTTTCAGCAAGCGGGTCTGTCTGGGCGTCAGAGCTGACAGTGCCGATCACGCGAATGTCGTGGCGCGTCGCCACTTCGACGCGCAGCATGAATTTCATGGACTCGAGCCACTGGGCCAGTGCGTCGACGCGGTCACGCACAGTTACCAGCCACGTCGTTTCACCGTCATCGTGGACTGCTGCGGCGTGCTCGATGCGACCGTTGGCATCCAACACCAGCAGTTCCTTTGATTCTGCAGGCGTCATGCCGTTGATGATCTGCGAAGTCATGTTCGTGAGCCATGACTGACGATCAGGCCCGCTGACGCACACGGCTGCCAGAGTGGACAGATCCGTGAAGGCCCGCGATTCAGCCAGTGCCCACTGCTCCCCGATCGGGTCGCCATAGTGGATCGGCAGGCCGACCCACTCGCCCTCACCTGCAACAGCTTTCGACCAGGTCAACAGTGGCGAATGCAGCTGATCAGTCATCGCTGTCCTGCGCATCGACGCCACCATGGTTCGCCGCAGCGTTGCTCGGCGTTCTTGCAGAATCCGATGTGGCAGCGTCCCCCTCGTCAATTCGCATGAGACGACCGGAAATCGAGGTAATCGACTCGCCTGCACCCACCATTGTGACGTCCTGAGCCCACATGAGTTCACCTGCGACCAGGCCGAACATGCGGGAGGCTTCCTCAACGGGTTGAGCGTGTGGGCTGCGTGCGATCGCGTCGGAAATCATGCGTACGCGCGGCCCCATCGACACTCCCGCCCACAGCGTCGCCAGACCTTTCTGATCCGCGCCACTGGCAGTGAGCTCTCGGGTCTGGAACTGTCCGGGAGGGGGCAGCTCCTGCGTCGTCGGCATGACGCTGACGTACACGGTTTCCTCATTGATCAGGTCCTGTTCGACGAGGGCGGCCAGGCCTTCCTCGGTCGAGGCACTCGGGTCAAGCGACTGAACGCGCGAGCTTGCCGAGTAGATGCGGGTCACCATGCGCATCTGTGTGCCCACGGCTTCGCACGTGATCTCTTCAATGACCATCTGATCGGGCACATCGTCACTGTCGGCCGAGGTGGCGGGGGTGTTCTGGTCGGATTCTCCGGACGAATCGGGGGTGGCGGGCGCCGCGTGCGATCCGGCAATCACGCCCCAGCCGCGCCACTGTCCCAGCATCCACGCCAGGGGTGCAATTTCTCGAGGAGTGTTCTCATCAAGTACAAACATGCTTCTTACTGTACGGGCCTTCACGACGATTCACGAGGGCGACCAGCAATTCTCTGGTCTTGTTCACCATCACCGAAGCGGGCAACGTCGCGCACTGCCGGCAAGGACGACACCGGCGGAACCTGGAGTTGGCAAGGTCACTGAGCGTCAGTGTGGGTGGCAATGTTAGGCTGAACGCGGCATCGGGCCGCTAAGCCCCGGGCTCCAACTATTGCCGCTACGAGCGGCCTTCGCGCCGACAGGCGCTTTCGGTCCGATGCCACTTTCACCCCGCGTCATTTCCAGCACCTTGCGATGATCAAGGATAGATCGTTGGAGCCGGAGATATTGATGTGTGGCAGTGCGACATGGCACGGTAGTACTCAAGTACATGAGACTGATCTAGTCGTGCTGGTGAGCTGCGTTCTCGTGATCGCTCTGGTTGCGGCCGGCGTTCTTTTCATCACCTCACGTCACTCTGATCCACTCTCTGCAAGTAAAGCCACAGAGGCACTCCGAAATGTCGCGGTCAGTGGCATTGGCCCCGTTGATGAAGTCGAGGGCCCCATCCGCTATACCGACGTTGAGCCGCTGCAGTTCAAGAGCACTCAATGCCAGAAGCTTTTTGACAGCCTGCCGTCACCGGATTACATGAGTCACACGTCATTGATTGAGGGAGTGACTTCTGTGACCTTCATTGAGCTGTCACTCTTCCCCAGTAAGGCCAACGCGCAGGAATTCTACGATCTCCACTTGGAGAGAAATCGGAAAGGATGCGATGGTGAGGCAATTGATGCGGCGGTCACCGGCCTGGACTTCAGAGAGGACGGCAGGGTCAGCGGCGCGCAGTACGTCACCTTCACGGCTGATCTTGCCGATCCTGATCCACATGAGACGTATACGTTTACTCGTATCGCGTACTCCAACCTCGTGTTGGGAATCTACTTCACCAGCGCAGGCGAACCAGTAAGCGCCGAAGCGATCCATGAAACGGTGACGTCGATTATCAATGCGGTTCGATGAGGATCTGACCACCAGGCACTGACAGCCGGTTGAGCGCCGGGCACAGCAGCTCACCGTACGAGATAGAAAGATGGCTTAGTTCGAGGCCCTTTCACGTCGCCTTGCTCACTTTTTAACGGTTCGCACCACAGGTCCACACCTCCTGCGCTCTCGCCGTTGGCGCTATTCTGCGGTTTCCATCCACTCCTCACCGCTTAGGTAAGGTTTGCCTTTCTTATTTTACGCTGTCATAATAACAGCGTTTCTTGAGAGACGGACTGATCCGGCAGAGGGGTCGTCGAGCACCTGTGAAAGGGTTATCATGACAAACAAACTGATCTCATCGATTCCAGCAATCATTCTGGGACTTCTCATCGCATTCGCGCCCAAGACTTTCGCGCAGCCATGCCCTCCGATGGAAGATGGGCACTTCATGAAGTGCCACTGGTCAGCTCAGGCCGCCCTCGGCATCGGTCTGGTTATCGCAGTCATCGGCGTCATTGCGTTCTTCGTTGACACCCGCATCCAGACAGGACTGGCAATTGCAGCTGGCCTCAACGGCGCTTTGACTATCGCCATCGTCAAGGTTCTCATTGGCGGATGCATGAAGGCCGACATGCACTGCAACATGATCATGGTCCCCACGCTGATGGTTCTGGGCATCCTGACCATTGTCTACGCGGTGGTTGTGGTGTACGTGAACAGTCGCGTCATGACAATCGCACCCGCCTCACAGAAGTAAGTTCTGAAGGCAGACCGTGACACGTCACAACCTACTGCGACGGCTACCGCTGAAGAACTTATCGAGCAGACCACTGCGCACCTTCGCGCTGATATTCATCGTCAGCGTTCTGTCCGGTACCTTCTTCGGCGGTACCGTCTTGTCGTTCAACCTTAAGACCGGTCTGGCGAGTATGCAGGAACGCATGGGTGCCGACCTCATGGTTGTTCCTCAGGTTTCCCGTCCGCAGGCGGAAGCACTGCTGACCAATACCGGTTCCTCCACCTTCTACTTCATCAACAACATCGCCGAGTTGGTGGCCAAGGCCAACGGGATCGAAAAGCTCACCGCGCAGACTTATATTGCGTCGTTGACGGCAAGTTGCTGTGACGACCAGGTTCAGATCATCGGTTTCAATCCACAGACCGATTTCATTATTGAGCCTTGGGTGTCCTCGCAATACGACAAACAGCTTGCTGACGGTGACGTCATTGCAGGCTCGAAGATCAAAGTGTCTGCAAACGGTGACATCAAACTTTTCGGCCACCACTTCCCTGTCGCAGCACAGCTCGCACCCACCGGCACCTCATTGGACAGCTCAGTGTTCGTCAATCCGGCAACCGTTCCTCAAGTCGTGAAGTACTCGGCGGAAGTGGGCCATCCGGCCATTCCGGAAGAACATGCGGGCAATGCGATCTCCGCCGTCCTGCTCACAGTCAAAGATGGAGTCGACCCGCACGAGGTGGCAGACAACATCACCAAGGCGACGGGGATGGGAAGCCTCGGCTTCGTCTATCCCGGAGGAATTACGGCGACCACCAAAGCTCACCTGAACGTGATCACGGGATATGCCTACGCATTCGTGGGCGCGGTATGGGTGCTGGGCGCGATCGTGCTGTTCGCTGTGTTCTTAACCTCGGTCAATGAGCGGAAGAAAGAATTTGCCTCACTGCGCATCATGGGAATGCGCAAGTCCCACCTCGTTCGCGTGTACCTCACTGAATCAGCGCTGATCGGCCTGGCTGGCGGTGTGATCGGAATCGGCCTGGCTTCCCTCGTCGTTTTCCCATACAGCACGCTGATTACAGACGCCCTGGCACTGCCCTATCTTCAGATCAGCATCGCGCAAGTGTTGGGTCTGGCAGTGGGGAGCGTGTTGGCAGCCACCCTCGTCGGTATGGCAGCCTCAAGCCTGTCAGCATGGAAGTTGTCGCGAGCCGAGACGTATACGACTTTCCAGAGGGGGCAGTAATGACACTCGTGACCACTCGGGACCTCACCCGGGAATTCACGCGACGCGGCACAGTGTTCGCGGCGGTTGATCATGTGAACCTGACGGTCGATGCCGGTGAGTTCATTGCGATTGTCGGCCGGAGCGGCAATGGGAAGACCACGCTGTTAAATCTGATCGCTGGCCTGTTGGCTCCCACATCGGGTGTTGTTCTTATTGACAACAAAGCAGTCTCGCACCTCAGTGACCATGAGCTATGCAATCTTCGGGCGCGCACGCTCGGTTTCATTACGCAGCACCACTCACTGCTTCCCAGCCTGAACATCCTCGACAATGTTCTGCTGCCTGGAGAGATCGCCGGCGAGGCAGACCTGGCCGGCCTTGAAGAGCGCGGCCGCGAACTGCTGGAGCGGATGGATATTGCGCCACTTGCTGACGCCTACCCCTCGGAACTGTCAGGTGGAGAACTGCGGCGGGCCAGCGTTGCGCGCGCAGTCATTAACTCCCCTGCGATCATCATTGCTGACGAACCGACCGGCGATCTTGATGCGGACAGCACGGCGCTGGTACTTGAGCTATTGCGCGACAGTGCCGCGACAGGCGCAGCGGTCATCATGGTCACGCACGACCAACAGGCTCTGAGCGCGACCGATACGACCTACACCATTGACAACGGAGTGCTGAGCGCCGGCTCGGAACACAGCTAAGCGGAAGCTCCGAGCAAAGCTGAGCTCCAACTCCATCAAAGCTGAGCGGCAGCTCGGCGCAGGGGCGCGCAGCCTCGTCGACATTCAAGCTGCGCGCACCGACTGCAGATCAGAGCGCGTGGCGCACAATGATGGCTTCGCGTCCTGCTCCCACACCGATCGAGGAGATGCGGCACTTGGACAGCTCCTCCAGGCGCAGCACGTACTCCTGAGCCTTTTGAGGCAGGTCCTCGAAGGTGCGCACGCCGGAGATGTCGTCACTCCATCCGGGCATCTCTTCATAGATGGGTGTTGCAGCCTCGAAGTCTGACTGATTCATTGGCATCTCATCCAAACGCTGCCCGTTCACCTCATAGGCCACGCACACCGGAATCGTGTCATATCCGGTCAGGACGTCCAGTTTCGTCAAGCACAGGTCAGTCAACCCGTTGACGCGCGATGCGTATCGCACGACCACAGCATCGAACCATCCAGTACGACGCGGCCGCCCCGTCGTCACACCGAATTCGCCGCCGCGTTTACGCAGTTCATCACCGACTTCGTCAGTAAGCTCCGTTGGGAAAGGCCCTTCACCTACGCGCGTCGTGTACGCCTTGGCAACACCCACCACACGGTCGATGCGGGTAGGCCCGACACCTGTTCCGGTCAGTGCGCCACCGGCCGTCGGATTTGATGAGGTCACAAACGGGTAGGTTCCATGATCAATGTCGAGCATTGTGGCCTGGCCACCCTCAAACAAGACGGTCTTGCCTTCATCCAAAGCATCGTTGACCAGCAATGACGCATCCACCACCCTGGGGCGCACGCGGTCAGCGTACGACAGCAGTTCGCGCGTGACCTCCTCTGGATCGAGCGTTTCCATACCAACAGATTCAAGTAGCGGGTTTTTCTGAGCCAGGGCGCTGCGCACCTTCTGCTCAAGGGTCGGCGGATCGAACAGATCCTGAATGCGGATGCCAATACGGTTCATCTTGTCCGCATATGTCGGCCCGATGCCTCGGCCAGTGGTGCCGATCTGCTTGTCGCCCAGCAACTTCTCACTGGCGTTGTCCACCAGGCGGTTGTAAGGCGGGATGATGTGCGCGGCCGCCGAAATCTTCAGTTTCGAGCAGTCCACACCGCGAGCGCTGATCTGTTCCATCTCATCGAAAAGAACGCTCAGGTCGACCACCACGCCGTTGCCAATCAGCGGTGTGACACCTTTGGACAGGATACCTGCGGGCAGCAGGTGCAGCGCGTACTTTTCTCCGTCGACGACGACGGTATGGCCGGCGTTGTTCCCACCGTTGAACTTGACGACGACGTCGGTGCGCTGACCCAGCTGGTCAGTGGCCTTGCCCTTCCCTTCGTCGCCCCATTGTGCGCCCAAAACGATCACGGCTGGCATTCGGTTATGCTCCCCTACTTGGTGGCTCGCCTGTCTTCTTGATGGACGAGGGTGTCTCACGGTCACCTGGCTGAAACACCGTCGTCCAGTTTATCGCGATTGACGCGTTCTCATCACTAGTGTCCAGTTCGTGCGGGCAGCGCGCCGGGAAATACCCGGCGTACCTGTCAGCGCCCGACAACCGTCGAATGCACAAGTGACAATCTCACGTGATTGGGGGGCGCTTGAATGAAGCAACCCCCCAATCAACATGGTGCTAGGCGGATGTCCTAGCGCCTTTTCAGCTCCTCCATAATCATCGGAAGCTTCTTGTCGATGTCATAGAAGTAAAGAATCACCGCTTGAAGAACAAAAGTGATGATCGGAATATAAATGAATGACCACAAAATCGCACTTAACGCACCACCACTCTGAACCGACGCAGCACCGTCGTACCCTCCCATGGCAAGAATCCAACTCATCAGAGCCGCTCCGATTCCGATACCGAGCTTCTGCGCAAAGCTACCTGAGCTGTAGAGCAAACCTTCCGAGCGAATACCCGTCTTCCACTCGCCGTACTCGATCGTATCGGGGAACAGGGCCCAGACGATTCCTAGAAGTGGAACTTGACCAACACCCTTAACGATTTGAGCCCCCATTGCAACAGCAAAGCTGGCAGGAGCAATTGCCATTACTACGAGGCCAACAACTGAGACCAAAATGCCAACCATCATCAATTTGGTCTTACCAAATCGTTTGATCAGTTCTGGCAAAAACAAGAATCCGACCATCACTGGGACTAGATATGCCCAAGTCAAAACTGAAACCAGTTGCTCGTTTCCAAGAACCCACTTGCAGTAGTAAACCAATGCAGACTGATTCAGCGCGTAACCGATACTAAAGACGAGGAAAAACACTGTTGCCAGAATCCAATACTTATTGGCAAACATTGCTTTCAAACGCGCATTAAAAGGCACATTTTCGTTCCCTTCATCACGTAGCGCTCTGATCTCGCGCGTTCCTGCGACAGTGAACCAAAACAAAAGCACCGATAGACTCGTCAAGATCGCGAACGCGATGACCCATGCGCGTTGATCGTCACCAAGGCGCTTCACCAAAGGAAGGGTTACCGTCGTGACCAGCAGGAAGCCTATCTGAGCCATGAACATCCGGAAAACATTCAGCTTAGCCCGTTCATTAACGTCGCGAGTCATCAGCGCGTTAATTGTGCCGTAAGGAATACAAACGGCAGTAAAGGCAATTGTCATTAGTAGGTAGGTAACGTAAGCGTATATCAGCTTTCCCGAAATTGACGTATCAGGCACGGCGAAAAGGAGAGTTGAACAAGCAGCAAACGGTATCGCTCCGAATAACACCCACGGGCGCGCTTTCCCCCACCTTGTATCAGTCTTATCAACCAAAGCACCGACGATCACGTCCGTGACCCCGTCGAAAATTCTCCCAAACAGCATCAAGGTGCCGACCGCAGCAGCTGGAATTAGCGCAACGTCAGTGTAGAAATAAATGATGAACATTCCCAAGGCTGCCCACGTAATGTTGACAGCCATATCTCCTGCACCATATGCTATCCGGTTCCAGGTTTTTATCTCACCCTTAAAACCGTAAATCCTAGCGGAATTATTACCGATAGTTTCGGTCATTTTGCCACCTCAACTGTGACTACAGAGAAAGAGGCCGGAGGAAGTTCAAGGACGGAAGAGTCAAAGTCTTTTAGCTCCTCCATCGAAATTTCCTCCGGGTTATCAAAGGTATTAACGCTCGTTAAATTCTTTCCTACAAGCCTACGCACACTCTTGATTGCAAATTTGCTACCGTTAACTTCAATTTCAAGTGGCTCCGATTTCTCGAGGTTCGAATTCAACACGAACAGTGTCATTTCACGATTGTCAGAGTCGTACACAACGGCCGAATAGACTGATGGGATTTCCCGTCCCTTAACCAAGCTCTTAGAGCACTCTAAGCGATGAGAGAGAACCTCTCCATGGCCACGCTCGGTAAGCTCATGAAGCGGATACCAAATAGCCTGTCGAAGAATTCCCCCGTCATTCTTGGTAGTGATAGGAGCGATCGCGTTAACTAGCTGCGCAAGACAAGCAATCTCAACTCGATCAGCGTGGTTTATCAAGGTCATGCCCAAGCCAGCAAAGGTTACAGCATCAAGAAGAGAGTATTTCTCTTGAAGAATAGGCGGAGCTTCTTCCCATCTCTCTGCAGAAGTTACCTCGAGTTCTGTTGCACCAAGAAGATCACTCGGACCGTTGATTTTGAGATCTGAGAAGTTCCAAACATTCCATTCATCAAGACAAATGGGGATTTCCTTATCCTCGTCACGCTTACCCTTCACAAAATCTAAGACAGCCTCAGAGTTTTTCAGATGCTGATGCAGTTCGTGCCATGAGTGGATGAATTCTTCGGCACTACTATCGCTTCTCGATGCGTAAAAGTGAGTAGAGATGTAGTCGATATGCGGGTAGAGCTTACTCAGAACAATCTTGTCCCATTCGAGGTATTCTGGCAGCACATGATACGAACTACCACAAGCAACGAGCTTAATGTCGTGATCTACCCACCGCATCATCTTCGCCGTCTCAAGTGCTTTATCCGCATAGTTATCTGCACTAAGATGGCCGGCTTGCCAATCTCCTTCCATTTCATTTCCTAGGCACCAGTATTTGATACCGTAGGGCTCTTCATGACCATTCTGTCTGCGAAGGTCACTCCAGTATGTGCCACCAGGATGATTGCAGTATTCTACGAGCTCTGCAGCTTCCTTAGGAGTGCCGGTTCCGAGATTCACGGCTATCATCGGCTCTACGTTTGCTTTTCGCGCCCAATCAATAAAGTCATCAATTCCAAATTGATTGCTTTCTATGGTTGCCCATGCAAATTCAAGTCGTCTCGGACGCTTTTCCTTAGGTCCAATACCATCTTTCCAGTTGTAATTCGAAACGTAGTTTCCACCAGGATAGCGAACAAGGCTTATATCAAGTTCCTTTACCTCATCGATCACGTCTTGCCGCAGGCCATTGTCATCTGCGGTCGCATGATCGGGCTGATAAAGTCCCCCATAGATGCATCGGCCCAGGTGCTCGGTGAACGATCCCCATATCAATTCATTGATGTTAGCGTTCACATACTTAGGATCAACATGTAGTCGCGCCATTGAAGCCTCCCATGATTTACGAAGTGAGCTAGATTCTCGAGTCATACACTGCGGAGATCTACATTGTTCCGCCAGTGAAGTTAACGATAACATGCCCGTGCAGATAAATCCAGCAGGCCCCTCCCCTCTCGACGATCCTCGAGTTGAGGATGGATAACTACGGGATTCCGTACAGGTCTAACTACCTTTGTCAGATGAGTCCCGACTGGTCAACGATGTCGATCGCTGAATCAGCGAATCGCAAGCGAGGCGACGCATCCCCTGCCCAAGCAGCACTTCGGGACGCACTCCTGCTCAGTTGGAGATTACCGGTATTGGTGATCTCGCCAAAAACGTACGAAGGTTATTCTAGGCAGCGACATCACCGCATAACCTCGGCGTACCTGTCAGCGAGCGTCGGCGCGCGTGGCCGCCACCTCGTACAACGCGATGCCCGTGGCAACCGACGCGTTCAAAGACTCAACGGTGGAGCTGATCGGAATCGACACGATCTGGTCGCAGGTGTCGCGCACCAGGCGTGACAGTCCAGCCCCTTCCGCACCCGTGACAATAACCAGTGGCTCGGTCGACAAGGGCAGGCGGCGGATCGACTGGTCACCCCCGCCGTCCAATCCGACCACGAAGTACCCGGCCTTTTTGGCGACACGCAGAAACTGTACAAGGTTGGACACCTGCGCAACCGGGACGCGCGCGGCTGCACCAGCGGACACCTTCCACACGGTGGCGTTCACACCTGCCGAGCGGCGCTGCGGAATCACCACGCCTCCCGCGCCAAATGCGCCAGCAGCACGCAACGTCGCACCCAGATTGTGCGGGTCCGTCACCTGGTCAAGTGCCACCACCATGGGCGGCTCACTCTGCTGAAGCAGGTCACCAAGCAGTTCGTCTGCATCCGCATAGTCGTAGGCGTCCACCTCGGCAGCTACTCCCTGATGCACGGCACCATCCGTTGCAACGTCCAGGTCGCGCCTGGTCACTTCAATCACCGGCGCTCCCAGAGAGGATGCTGTGCGGATCACGGATTCGAGTCGCTCATCGGCCGTTGTGGTCGGTGAAATGAAGACGCGCAGAATCGGCACGCCTGCCTGAGCTGCTTCGGCAACGGGGTTACGCCCACAGATCAGCTCGTGGCCTTCGGGAATCTTGATAGAGGTCCTGGAGCGGGCACGTGCCAGCGCTGCTTCCTGTTGCTCACGCTTTTCACGGGCAACTTTGCGCTTGTGGGCGGCGTGGTAGACGCGATCCTCAGCTTTCGGAGTGGGGCCCTTACCCTCCAGACCCCGGCGTGAATGGCCGCCGGTTCCTACGCGTGGCCCCTTCTTGGAGTTAGGTTTGCGGATGGCTCCACGTCGACCGTAATTACTTGCCATCTGTTGACTCCTGCCTTCTTATGCTGATCGCGGGCTTGAGCACGGCTGCACATACGGATGCTACGTGAGGTGCTCAATGGATGCTTCCAGCCGCCTCACCTGGTGATGTGGCGATTCGCGCCGTGCAAGTCCTTCACTTTATCGTACGGCCCGCCCCACATTCGAGTGCATTTTCGTGGATCCTTGCCACATTTGTGCCGCTAGGCGCCGGCGTCGCTGTGTGAACCCGCAGCACGACGCTCCGCGTGCCATCTAGTCTTGCCGTCTTAGCTGTGCCGACCAAGCTGTGCTGGCGAGAGCTGGTGTGCGCGGCGAGAAGGTTTAGTCGGCTGCCAGGTGCCAGGTCGCACCGTCTTTGCCGTCCTCCACCGTGATGCCGGCTTCGGTCAGCGTGTCTCGCAGCTGGTCGGCTCGCGTCCAGTCTTTATCTGCTCGGGCTTGCGCACGCTCGTTCAAAATACCGGTCACAAGATTGTCGAGGGCGTCCATTGCGCCGTTTGATCCGCTGCCGTTCGTGCCTGTCGTTGCTCCAGTTTCCCCGCGAGTGGTGGCCTTCCACTGATCGGACAGGGGATCCACGCCCAGCAGATCCAGCATGGATCGCACGAGGACGTGTTCGCGGCGAATCGCCTCTGTGTCGCCGCTGGCCAGGGCCTGGTTACCGACTTTGAGGTGTTCGTAAATCACGGCGAGGGCGCCGGCGACGTTCAGGTCATCGTTCAAAGCATTGACGAACCCTTCAGGCAGATCTTTCTCCCCCAGCTGCAGTTCTTCGACGGTTGCTTCGCCTGCAGCTTCCGCACTCTTGAGAGCAAAGGTAATGAACTTTTCAGATGCCGCTTGAGCCGCCGGCAGCGTGTCGGGTCCCCACTCCAAGGCTGAACGGTAATGCACTGTTGACAGTGCCCAGCGCACAGCCAGAGCGGGTGCCTGCTGCGTCAGCGCATCCACGGACAGAACGTTGCCCACGGATTTCGCCATCTTCTCACCCTTAATGGTGACCCAGGCATTGTGGACCCACATGCGGGCAAATCCCCATCCGGCTCCGTGTGACTGTGCCTGCTCGTTTTCGTGGTGCGGGAATCGCAGGTCAATGCCGCCCCCGTGGATGTCGAATTCTTCGCCCAGGTAACGCTTCGACATAGCCGAACATTCCAGGTGCCAACCCGGCCGCCCTCGTCCCCACGGAGAATTCCACGAGGCGGTGGCTGGTTCGCTGGGTTTGGCAGCCTTCCACAAGGCGAAGTCGCGCGGATCGCGTTTGCCTGCTTCGACATCTTGGTCGATCTGCGCGTCATCTTCCGTAGAACGCATATCGTCCAGTTTCTGACGGGTCAGCGAGCCGTAATCTTCTTGCGAATGAACGTCGAAATACACATTGCCCTGGCCGTCCACGTACGCATGTCCACGTTCAATCAGGCGCTCCACCAGCGCGATCTGGTCAGGGATGTGGGCAGTGGCGCGCGGCTCAAAGGTGGGTGGCAGCACGCCGAGGGTCGCATACGCATCGGCAAATTCGCGCTCGAATCGAGACGCCCACGCCCACCACTGCACTCCTGCTTCAGCTGATTTGGCGAGGATCTTGTCATCAATGTCGGTGATGTTGCGAATGTAGGTTACCTGCGTGCCGTTGCGGCGCAGCCAGCGGATCAGCGTGTCGAAGGCGACCGCGCTGCGCAGGTGTCCGATGTGCGGGGAGCCCTGCACGGTAGCACCGCACAGGTAAATCCCGACGTGTCCGGGGTGGACAGGCTCCAGCGGAGCCAATGCGGCCTTCTTCGAATCGTGCAGATACAGCGTCATGCCTCTTATCGTAATGCGCCCCACGCGCATTCCTCATCTTCGCCCTGCGATCCGCGCCCGCCCGAGGGTTGCCATATGCGCCACCGGCCCCTCTTCCGCCGACGCGCTGCAACCCACGCGCAATGGGGCTGCCCGCGCCCGTCAGTCTCTGGCCCTATCTGACTTCATCCACGCCCCGCCCTGCGCAGCCCGCCATCCACAGACTGTCGCCTCGACCTATTCTTGCGCGCGAGCTACTTCTATCCTGAGCACCGTAAATCCGACCATTGCAACCACATCTCACTTGGGTACACAGTCCAAACCAGAGGAGCACCGATGCCTGCTGTTGCATTCGACTTTGACAAGATCCTGATCCGATCATCTCGCGACAGACGCATCTCGCAAGAAAAAGCCACCTCGATGAATCTCATTGCTTTGGGAAAGGGTTTCTACGTTGCTCGATACATACTGGAGGAGCTACCCGACAAGTGGGCAGTTATCAATTTCATTAATCGGGCGCGAGCATGGATTCTCACGCGCTACCGACACAGCAAATGCATCGTAATTGGCCACGCCGCATGCGTCGTCCACGGCATCAGCACTCTCTCCTCGCTGATAACAATCGATCTCTTGCATCCAGCGCCCCTGAATTCGACCACGTCGACAAGTTTTCTGCCCCCGGTCCAGCTGTCTGAAAACGACGTTATCCCAGCGATAACCGTGCGTAGACATCACCGGCAGCTGTTAAGCGAACCGGTCACATTTCCTCATGGGATTCGTTGCTGTTCACTGAAAGACGCCGCTATTTCAACTGGAGTTCTAGACGATACGGCGAATAGTCACGTCGTCATGTGTGGAGTTCTGCGCATCCTGTCTCGCTTCGACCGGCGGGAATACGACATGTCTCGGAAGCGAGAGGATGCAGTCCGCAAAGATCTACTTTTACTCGCACGCAAATTGCCTGAACGGACTCGTAACAAGAAACACCTTTCGCACATCATCGAGGGTGCAGACGCCGCGTGTGAATCCGTTGCAGAACGACACTTGCTATGGATCATGCGTCAAGGTGGCATCACGGAGGTCTGCACGCAGATGAAAGTGCTGCATGACGGCTACACGTTCTTCACAGATTTTGGAATTCCAGACCTTCGTATCGCCATCGAATTTGATGGGCGTTCGAAACACGGAACTGATGCCGACGACATTTTCGCCAGCTTGGAAGCTCAGCAATACCGCCAGAAAAAGCTTGAGGCCGCAGGTTTCACCGTTTTGCGTTTTGTGTGGAAGGATCTGCGCTCGCCTGAACGCATCGTGGCTGAAATTCGCCTCCACATGGAGCGGGCGTACGCACGCAAAATTCTCTTCAGCAGTTCCGCCGATCGCCAGTTTTCCTCAGCACCGCCCGGATAGTGCAGCTCTCCTCAGCAGCGGGCATACCTCCGCTTTTTCGCGCGTCGTGTCGCGCTTTGCTCTTCTCCCTGCGTCTCCGCGACCCCTTTTCTCGTGCGCTCATGCGACAAATCAGCCGCCGATGCAACACAACACCCTAGATCTTCGTGCCTGCGTTGCACATTCCCCTAAATCTTCACGGTCTTGATGCACATTCCCCTAGATTTAACGCGAAAATTGCACATACCCCTAGCTAAAGTCGACACCCCAAAAGGACAAAACCTATTTCCGCAGGTCAGCCGTCAGTAGCTTCCGGCGACCTCGAGCCTCACGCGTTAAATCTAGGGGATTGTGCATTTTTACAAGACTTTTTAGGGGTATGTGCACGCGGAGGGCTTAAATCTAGGGGTATGTGCACGAGGCGGGCTTAAATCTAGGGGTATGTGCACGTGGAGGTTTAAATCTAGGGGTATGTGCACGTGGAAGGCCCAATTTCACGAGTAAGTGCACGCGGCGAAGTTAAATCCAGAGTATGCGCTGGCGCCAGGGCGGAAGGGCAAACGACCGGCACCGCCCATACCTCGTGACGGCTGCAACTCATCCCGCGGGCGAGGGTGGATACTAAGCTGACCCTATGAGCACCGCGCACCGGACCAATTATTCTCGCAACGCCGCAGCAAGCAACGCCGCAGCAAGCAACACGGCAGCAAGTAAAGCGGCAGCAGGCAACGCGCAGGCGCCGCAGGCGTGCCCATTCCGCATCGGCCACGCCATTGACGTTCACGCGTTCGCTGAGAATCCGCACCCTGGCGGCAGCCAGCCGGGACAGGCTGCAGAAAGCTCGCAGGTGCGCAGAAATGATAGCCAGCGAGGACAGACCAGTGACGCTCAGCAAGCGCGCGGAACCGACACCCAGCACATTCACGGAAGTGGCAACGAGCAGCCGCATACCGACGTCTTGATGCTGGCGTGCATGGAATGGCCAGGTGAGCCAGTGCTGGCAGGGCACTCTGATGGAGACGTGGCGGCGCATGCCATCTGCGATGCACTGTTGTCAGCCGCACACCTGGGCGACATGGGATCCAACTTCGGCACGGACCGCCCCGAGTGGAAGGGCGCATCAGGGCGCGCATTCCTCACAGAGGTCCTGCGGATGGTCACGCAGGCCGGTTTTGCGGTTGCGAATGTGAGCCTGCAGGTGATCGGTAACCGTCCTCGGATGGCATCGCGCCTGAAGGAAGCCGAACGCACATTGTCAGATATCGTCGGCGCCCCTGTATCCGTATCGGCCACCACGACCGACGGGCTCGGGTTTACTGGACGCGGCGAAGGGCTGGCAGCGCAGGCAAGCGCACTGATCTACGCAATGTCAGCGGCTCACAGATTCGATTCGTGATTGACGAGGGTGGCCGCGGGCGCCGCGCGCACCGGCACAACCACAGCTGACTGTCATTCGGCAACGAGGGCATTTCTATGGGCACCGTCAGCGACGATCGGCCTCAAACCGATCTGTGGCATGCTCATATCCGGCACACCTCAGCCGCACCGCCAAAGAGGGCACACCCTAGCGGCACCGTCAGCGCCGATCGGCCTCAGACCCATCGATGGCGAGGGCGAACTCCACCGACGGAGCGGCAGGGTCGACCTTCTCGAGCCTGACCTGCACGCGCTTGCCGGCCAAGGAAGGAGCATCCTCGATTCCCTGAATATCGACGCGTGAAATCACAGCCGGATCCGACACGATGATCTCTGCCCGCTCCTTGTTCACACTGGTGACCACCGCGTCAAACAGCTCGCCTTCATGACCAGCCAGCACCATCGCCTCCAGCGCGGCAACCGCTCCGTTTTCAACGGTGCGCACTTTCTGAGTCGTCTGAGCCATGATGGTGGGCAACTCAGGCAAACCGTCACGTACCCACGTCGGCACGTCAACACCGGCGCAGATCGACAGGCACACTTCCTCACCGTAGCGGTCCACCAACCGGCGAAGCGGTGCGGTCACATGCGCATACGGCGCAGCGATCGCTCCGTGGATCGCTTCATCACCGGCGGGTGCCCCCCGGTCAAACGCCGTGTACCCCGCGCCGCGGAACAGTGTGCGCGCCTGGCTCATAAACGCCGCGTGAGCCGGCTCGGCCGAATCGAGCGATCGCACAAAGTCGGGATAGGTCTGTTCACCAGGCCATTCCAGATCCAGTGCCTCGGCCACGCGCCGCAGGCGGGTAATGTCACGGTCGGTTGCCGGCGGCATGACACGCAAAATACCGATCCCTGCCCGGCGCATCATGTCTGCCGCGCACATGCCGGTCAGAAGCGAGATCTGAGCATTCCATTCTTCAACGGGCAGCGTCGCGCGGTACGTCAACTCGAACTGGCCGTCGTCGCGCTCCTCAATTTCCTGCTCAGGCGCGTTCATCGAGATACCGCCGCGTTCGATTTCACGCTGCTCACGAGCCTGACCGACGTGAGCCAAGTTGTCAATAAAGTCAGCTGGAACCACATCAGGCAGGTCGCCCTTGCCGTCGACTGCGCGCTGAACACTGTCGTAGTCCAGTTGTGCCCGCGAACGGATCACGGCCCGCTCCACGTTCGCTTTCACCACGTTGCCGTCATCGTCCAGGTCAATGGTCCACAGGCACGAGGGGCGATCCGCATCCGGAATAAGTGAGGCAGCATCATGGCACAACACATCCGGATGCAATGGCGTGACCTCATCGGGCGCGTATACGGTTGATCCACGCTCACGGACAGCATGGTCCAACGCCCCGTCAGGCCACACGAATGTTGCCAGTGAGGCGATCGCATAGTAAACGCGAAAGGTGGCTCGCCCTGCCCGCGAGGCGCTGCGCTCGCCGTCATCGTCGCCGTCCAGTCGCACGCACGCCACAGCCTGATCCAGATCACGGGAACCATGCGGGTCGATGGTGACGAACGGGATGTCACGCGCGTCGCGGGCACCCTCGGCAATGAAGCGCTCAACGCCGCTGGAATGCCAATGGGAGGCCGCAAGGTCAGCTTCGTGCTGCGCCTCGTCGGAAAACTCGGTGGGGATCCCGGTCTTGTCGCGCAGGTGGTTCAAGGCGAGCACGACTTGCGAGGGCGGCGCGCTGTACATGCGCAGACGTGGAGCGGACATGTATTTTCCCTTCGTTGACGAGGGCGCCTTCACCGCGCGGCTTCCAGGAACGTGCTTCCAGTATCACCCCTGTGACGGCGTGCTGTCCTGATAAATGTTCAGATGCGCGGATTCCTGGCGAATCGGAATGAGCAGCAGAAGGCCAGCCAGCAGTACCACGACGATGCCGAGAATGCCCCAGTGAGTGGCGTCCACGTCCGGTGGTGTGACGGCGCGCCCCAGTTTGATGGCCAGGTAGTACAGGGCAGGTGAGAGGAAGGAGACGGCTCGGCCGGTCGTGGCGTACAGGCCGAATACTTCGCCTTCGCGACCTGCCGGGATCATGCGCGCCAGGAAGGAGCGCGAGGCCGACTGTGCCGGGCCGACAAAGACGCACAGGATCAGGCCCAAGACCCAGAAGATCGGCTTGCCGAATGAGTGGAAGAAGAACACCAGCAACCCGGAGGTCACCATGCATACCAGGGACAGGATGATGACGCGCTTGGGGCCGATCCAGTCGTCAAGCGCACCGAAGCCAATGGTTGCCAGGCCGGCGACAACGTTGGCGGCAATGGCGAAGAGGATGACTTCGGAGGCGGAAAAGCCGAACACGGACCCTGCCAGGATTGCGCCAAATGTGAACACCCCAGCCAGGCCATCGCGGAAAACAGCCGACGCGATCAGGAACATCAAGGTGTGGCGTGATGTGCGCGCCAGAGACTTCACTGTGGACCACAGCAGCTTGTAGGAATCGATCAGCGACTCGTGGGTATCGTTGGTGGACACATTCTTCGGTTTGGGCGGGTTGAGGACGACCGGCAGAGAGAAGACGGCGAACCAGATGGCTGAGACCACCATTGCGACGCGAATATTCAACCCGTTTTCACCTGTCACGCCGAACCAGCCGACTTCAGGGTTGATGAAACCAACGAAGAGGATCAGCAGCAACACGATGCCGCCGACGTATCCGAGGCCCCAGCCGAATCCGGAGATTCGTCCCATCGCTGACTTATCAGCCAGGTGGTTGAGCATCGCGTTGTAGTTGACGGAGGCGAACTCGAAGAACACGTTACCCAAGCCGAGCAGACCGATTCCCAGCCACAGCGCGCCGGTTGGGCCGAGCGAGGAATTAGGTGCCACGAAGAACATGGCGAGCATGCACAGCACCACCATGGCGGTGAACCAGCCGAGCCACACTCCCCCTTTACCGCGCCGATCAGCACGCTGCCCCGTGATGGGAGCTAGCAGAGCGATCACGATGCCGGCAAGGGTCAGTCCCAGTGACAGGTTCTCGTTGGCAACAACTTTGGGGGCGAACACCCCGTCAGTTGTCAGGTAGACAGAGAAGACGAACGTTGTTGCCACGGCGTTGAATGCGGCTGAGCCCCAGTCCCACAAAGCCCATGAGACCACTTTCTTGTTCCACAGAACCCAGTGGTGGCGTGACCCTGACGGAGGCGTGGAACCTGTCGAGTGTGACGAAGTGGAAGAAGGAGTGGGAGCATGCTCGAAGGACTGCTCGTGTTGTGACATGGGATCTCCTTATGCAAGGGTGCGGCGCGCGCCGCAGACAGATACCTGCGATTGCAAGGTATCACGCATCGGGCGCGTACCCGTGATCTAGACAGGCTTGCGCCAGGGCAATGTCCAACTCGGTGGTCACTTTGAATGCCATCGTGTCGCCCGCAATCGACATCACCGTCAGTCCCAGTGCTTCCACCAGCCCTGCATCATCGGTGGCGGCGCTCGATTCGTCGGCTGCTCTGCTGGCTCCGTACTCGTGAGCACGGCATATGACGTCCCACGTGAAGCCTTGCGGAGTTTGAACAGCGCGCAGGCGTGAGCGGTCAATACTCGGGTCGAGGGGCGATAGCGCATCGTCTCCCTCGTCGATGTGCGTGCCGGTGGCAAGCGGTTTGATCGTGTCAGTTACTGGCAAGGTTGGGATGACGGCATTGGCACCGTTTTCAATGGCTCGGGCAACGCGGTCAATGAGCGCCGGCGGTGTCAGGCAGCGCGCCGCGTCGTGGATCAGGACAGGTGTGCGCGCGTCGGGACGGAACTGTTCAAGGGATCGCAAACCTGCGGCCACAGACGCCTGACGCGACGCTCCTCCCGCGACGACTCGCACGGTGGCAGATAGGTCGGGCAGCGCACTCCCGATGAGTTGTTCAAAATCGACGAGGGCGTCTGTCGGAGCGGTGACCGCAATGTGCGTGATTCCCGCAGCGTCAAGGCCGCGAAGGGCGCGCAGTACCATCGGTACACCGCCAACTTCGACGAGGGCTTTGGGCATGTGCCGTCCCAGTCGGGTGCCCGAGCCGGCTGCGGCCAGGACAGACAGGCGCTCCTTGACAGGTGCGAATTCAGCTCGTGCAGATTCGGTTGACACAGATTCAGTCAGCGCAGGTTCAGCTGACACGATGCCAGCGTGGTGGGATCCAGGCGCCTGCAATGGCGTCGTTGACTGGGATCGCAGCTGGCTCATGTCAGGATGGTCGCAATTCAGGTGCCGCGCCACTGCCGGGAGGGGCGCGGTGCTGACGGCGCTACTTGTCGTCGCCTGATTCGCGAGTGTCGGTGCCGGCGTCGTCGGCACTGTCATCCGTTTCGGCCGATTCAGCCAGGATCGAGTCGAGGCGATCCGATGCTGCTGACTTGTCGATGTCGCGGGCCAGAGCAAGCTCAGAAGTCAGGATCTGGCGGGCTTTCGTCAGCATGCGCTTTTCGCCCGTGGAAAGCTTCTTGCTGGCGTCGCGGCGTGTCAGGTCACGAACAACTTCGGAGACTTTGACGATGTCGCCGGTTGCGATTTTTTCCTGATTCGCTTTGAAGCGTCGTGACCAGTTCGTCGGCTCTTCGACATAAGGTGCTCGCAGAACGGAGACGACTTCTTCCAGCCCGTCTTCATCGACGACATCTCGAACGCCAACGAGGTCGACGTTGTCAGCTGGCACTTGAATCTTGAGGTCACCTTGCGTGACGCGCAGTGTTAAGTAAGTTTTTTCCTCACCGCGTATCTTTCGGGTGGCGATCTCCTCGATCGTGGCTGCTCCGTGATGGGGGTAGACGACCGTTTGACCGATGGTGAACGTCATAAAAGAAACTCCTGCTGGTATTAAACAATACCGCCATTCTACCAGTAATCGTGCACACACAGTCAGTGGGGGTGTTATGCTAGCGCTTCGCTCGCTCCACGCCCCTTCGCACGGGGATGCCGGCACACACCTGCGCGCCGTTTTTACTTGCTTTCGTCGCGCGGATTCGACACCAGTTTGTAGCCCAGTCCGCGAACGGTCACCAGGCGGACGGGGTGGGATGGATCCGGCTCGATCCGAGCGCGCAGACGTTTGACATGCACGTCCAGGGTCTTTGAATCACCGATCGTTCCGACTCCCCACACACGATCCATCAGCTGCGAGCGCGTCAGGACTCGATCGGGGTTGCGGGCGAGGAATTCCAGCAGTTCGAATTCGCGCAGCGGCATCGACACGGATGTGTCGTCCACCGTGACTTCGTGCCTGTCCACCCACAGGCGGATTGTTCCCACTTCGAGGACTTCTTCTTCATCCTCCAGTGTTCCAGCCTGGCGCCGCAATACTGCACGGATGCGGGCCAGCAATTCACGGTAGGAATACGGCTTCGTGATGTAGTCGTCGGCACCCATCTCCAGGCCGACGATGCGTTCGACCACTTCGTCTTTCGCGGTCACCATGATGACAGGAACGTTGGATACTTTTCTGAGTTTCCTGCACACTTCGGTGCCCGACATTCCCGGCAGCATAAGGTCAAGCAAGATCAGATCCCATTTCGGATCGATCGCTTTTTCGAGTCCAGCATTTCCGTCGGATGCTTCGCCCACGTCAAAGCCGTCCCGACGCAGGTTGTAGGCGAGTGGCTCACGGTAGGAGGCTTCATCTTCGATTATCAAAATTGCCGTCATGATTATCTTGCGTCCTTGTCTTTACGCTCGTCTCCATTTTCACCGATCTCTGCTTCAGGTAACACTAGCGTGAACGTTGATCCGCGACCCGGGAGGGATGCAACGGTCACTGTTCCGCCGTGATCACTGGCAACATGTTTGACGATTGACAATCCCAGTCCTGTCCCCCCTGTTTCACGTGAACGCGCCGTGTCGACTCTAAAGAAGCGTTCAAAGATGCGTTGCTGATGCTCAGATGAGATGCCGATACCGGTGTCGATGACGCGAATGCAGATTCGTTCCTGGTTGCGTACCGCGTCGACACGCACCCATGAATCCGGATGCGAGTACCGCACAGCGTTATCGACGAGGTTTCGGACCGCCATCACCAGCATGTCCTTATCTCCCCACACGTAGGCTTCGAGCGCAGGATCCGGTCCGCGCAACTCGATGCGTGCCTGCTCGGCGGGGAATTCTTCCTGATGGAGCGCTTCGCTGATCACTTGCTTGACGCTGACGAGGTCGGGCGAATCCAGAGCATCAGGTGATTGCAGGCGCGACAGGTCGATAATGTCCTGCACCAGTGTGGACAGTCGTTCCGATTCTTTCGACAGTCGGCTCGCGAAGTAGGCAACTGCTTCAGAATCGTCAGAGTTTTCAGCGATCGTTTCGGCCAGAAGTCGCACAGCTCCGACAGGTGTTTTCAGCTCGTGCGACACGTTCGCAGTAAAATCACGACGCGCAGCCTCGTTGCGTCGTTGGATCGTCAGATCCTCTGCCACGATCAAAAGGAGGTCACCGGGCAGCGGGGCCACCCGTACTCGGAAGAACAGTTCCGCTGCTTCAGGAAGGTCGGAGCGTGGCAGCGTCATCTCAGTGGTCAGCGGGACTCCCTCGGCCCGCACGCGTGCGGCAACTTCAATGAGGGCAGGGTGCGTCAGTTCCTGGTGACGCGCCAGGCCTTTGGCATACGCTTTGGCATCAGCGCGGACAATCTTGTTGTCCGCGTCAACGACGATCACGATGCCGGGCAGAGCGGAAGTCATGGCGAGCAGATCGACAGGCGGCTGGGTGTACTGCGGATCCACTCCATTTTCGACGTCCTGTTGACGCTGAGACAGCCGGAAGGCTCCTACGCCGACAGCGCCGACGAGGACACCCAGCAGCGCGACAACGATGAGAGTGATAGCGTCCAACACAGACATAACTGTATCGATCTGTTTGCCTCTTCGTCACCACTCGTGACGGGCCATCTGCAGATTTCCTGCAACAATACCCGAAAAGCAAGCAGGAGTTAACCAAAAATTAACCCGATATGCACACACTTGGCACTTATCTTTGGTGGACTTAAACAGTTACAGTGGATTTTTCGTGAAGGAGACATTGTGCGCACTGTATATCGACAGGAACTGACGCAGCTTGGACTCGATTTGGAGAGGATGAGCTCCGGTGTCACCGTCGCGATTGAACGCGCAACGCAGGCCCTGCGCGAAGGTGACATGATCAAGGCGGAGCAGACAGGCGACGCTGATGACCGCCTCGACCAGCTGTCCCGTCACATCGACGAAACCTGTGTGAGCCTTCTGCTGCTACAGGGCCCCGTTGCATCCGATCTTCGCCTGATTGTTGCGGGCCTGAGACTGACTCAGACGATGGAGCGTCAGGGCGACCTTGCGGCCCACCTGGCTTTGATCGCACGCAACCCCCACCAGGAGCCGGGGATTTGCCCACAGGCTCGACCGCTCATCACCAAGATGACGGACGCGGCCGCGCAGATGGCACACTCGATGGAGAAGGTTGTCCAGACCCAGGATCTGAACCTGGCCCGTCGTATGCATCGCGATGACGACATTCTCGATGACCTGCAGATCGAGGCTCGCCGCATGGCAACCGATGACGACAATGATCTGACTCGCGCTCAGGTGATCGACGTGACGCTCGCGGCCCGCTTCCTGGAGCGCTTCGGTGATCACGCTGTTTCCGTTGCAGACCAGGTGATGTACATCGTGGAAGGCGCACAAACCGCCTAAGCGGAACTGCCGAATCTATATCCGGCGAACGCGGAGCTCACACACCGTATTACCCCGCTGACGCCTTCAACATGCGCATAAAGGCTGGTGCCCCACCTCCTTGGGAGGTGGGGCACCAGCCTTGAGGGTGGGAACCCTCGTGAATGAAACTTACTTGCCCTGGTTTGCTACGGCCGCGATCTTGGCCTCAGCATCGGGATCAAGGTATGTGCCGCCCTTCTTGACGGGCTTGAGGGTTTCCTCGTCAAGTTCGTAGACCAGCGGAATGCCGGTCGGGATATTCAGGCCGGCGATGTCGTCGTCGGAGATATCATCGAGGTGCTTGACGATGGCGCGCAGTGAGTTGCCGTGGGCTGCAACCATCACGGTCTTGCCGGAGCGAATCGCGGGAACGATGGTGTCATTCCAGTACGGCAGCAAACGGGCCAGCACGTCCTTGAGGCATTCGGTCAACGGAATCGGCTCGCCTGCATAGCGCGGGTCGGCGTCCTGCGAGAATTCCGAGCCCTTTTCGATCTCCGGCGGCGGCACATCGTAGGAACGGCGCCACTGCATGAACTGTTCCTCGCCGAACTCGTCGCGGATTTCCTTCTTGTTCTTGCCTTGCAGAGCGCCATAGTGACGCTCGTTAAGGCGCCATGAACGCTCCACGGGAATCCAGTGACGGTCCGCGGCATCCAGGGCCAGGTTGGCGGTCTGGATGGCGCGACGCAGCATCGAGGTGAACAGCAGGTCAGGCAGGATGCCGGCTTCCTTGAGAAGCTCTCCTCCGTGCGTTGCCTCTGAGCGGCCCTTTTCTGACAGGGGTACGTCAACCCAGCCGGTGAAAAGGTTCTTTGCATTCCATTCGCTCTCGCCATGGCGGAGCAATACCAGTTTGTATGTCATAGTCCTATTCTCACAAAGATCGTGCCCGCTGTCACGGGACCCTTCGACATCACTTCACAGCGTCGGCAATACGAGCCACTCAACAACGGCCGGTCGCCGCCTGAGCGGTTGTCCTTCACCTCATCGGCAGCTCTTACTGATGCGCCTGACGGTACTGCTCGACAATGTCGGCGGGGATACGTCCGCGCTGTGACACCTCAAGACCCTCATCCTGCGCCCACTGGCGAATCTTCGCTGAATCGGACGCGCCGGCGGTCGCACCGCTGCGGCGAGTGACAGCCCGGCCACCGGTCCGGCGCGCATGGCGAATCCACTGCGCGAAATCGTCTTCGATCTTGTTCGCGTGTTCAGCATTCAGATCGATTTGGTAGGAAATGCCGTTGAAGGCAAAACTAATCGTCCGTTCAGCTTCAGAGCCATCGATGTCGTCGACCAAGAAAACCTTTGTTTTTTCATTGAAAGTATTCCTTCTGCAGAATCCAATTCCGACAATAAAAAGAGTAGCACTTCAATCGGTTTTCATTTATTTGAATTCATCTGGCAATGTGGCGTGAACCGTTTTCTCACATCAACCGTTCTCTCGTATCAGCCGTTTTCTCGTATCAACCGCTTCCTCACATTAGGCACTTTCTCAGATCGCTGACAAGTTCATGGTGAACACCAAAATCGGGCAGAACCTGCTACCAGGTTCAGGGACTGTTCAGGGGATTCCCCTATGGCGTTTAACTTCCATTCCGTGCGATGATCACCATGTGAATTCATTGAAGCACCGGCCTGCGCCAGTCTATTCGACGTTGTCGCATTCCCTGAGCTTTTCAGGCCTGCCGCAATGAGCTCCTTTTGGTCCTTTATCAGCGGCATCGAAACCGCCATCGTTTCATTTTCCGATCAGCCGCTTTCCCTCGTTCTGTGCGTCCTGGCATGCTGGGGTGACGGGTTCTTCCCCGTCCTTCCCTCTGGTTCGGTTATCAGCGCCCTGTCGGCAACTCCGGCATACCGTGAACCTGTGTTCCTGACATTCCTCATTGTGTGCTGTGCCTGCGCAGCACTTGTAGGCGACCTCACAATGGCAGCGATCGGTCGGCTCTTTCCTGCAAAGTCCCGTCGTCTGCCGAAACTCAATATGAGGTTAAGTGCAGTAACAGAGCGCCAATGGAGAATTCTCCTGTCGACGGGTCGATTCGTCCCCATTGTGCGAATTGCGATTTTTCTCAGCGCGGGGAAAATGCGCATACCTTTCCGCCACATTGCGTTACTCGATGCACCCGCCTGCCTTATCTGGGCTTGCATCTACGGCCTGAGCGGAACAATCGGTGCACGTATTTCCACTTCACCACTGATATCAATGGCATGCGGAATTGTTTTAGGGGCGCTGTTCGCAGCAATTCTGACCCGGATTGCTCAATACCTCCATTCCCGCCACGCGAAGGTTACTGATCAATCCTGACAGTACGCGCCGTTGTCCCCGCCCCGCCTCACCGCGTCCCTGCTGGCGCACCAAAGCGCAGCCAACGTACGGTAGATGGATGCACGTACCCTCAGACGGTGAAAGCTCTCACCGCACTCCGCTCGTTCGCCTCATCGTGGCCGTCATTTTCACGGCCGCAATTGCTGGCATCACCGGATGGTTCTTTTCGCATCTGCTTCACCTGATCGAAAGACTCGCCTACGGTGAGAGCGCAACCTTCATCGAGGCTGTCCTGTCAACCGATTCGTCCAGACGCGTCATATTTCTTGCTCTGGCAGGTGCGATCGGCGGGGTTTCCTGGGCACTGCTGCACCACACCAGACGAGGGATCGTCACCGTCACCCAGGGTGTCAACGGGGCGAAAATGCCGCTCTTGACCACATTCGCGCACGCGACCACACAGGTTGTCATTGTGGCGCTCGGTGCGTCCATCGGCCGGGAAGTGGCACCGCGTGAAGTATCCGCAGCCCTGTCAGGATGGTGCTGTGACCGGTTGGGACTGAGCGCGCAGGATCGCCGCCTGATCGTCGCATGCGGCGCAGGCGCAGGGCTGGCCGCTGTGTATTCAATCCCCATTTCAGGAGCAATTTTCGCCCTGGAAGTTCTGATCGTTTCTCTGACCCCGCGGGCATTGTGGTGTGCATGCCTGATCTCGGGCCTGTCTGTCCTGGTCGCCCAAGGCCCCATCCGGCCCGAACCGTTCTACACGGTCACCGCACCCACTTCAACACCATCACTGCTGCTGTGGGCACTTATCGCCGGTCCAATCTTAGGTACAGCAGGATGGGGTTTCAGTCGCCTGGTGAAACGCGCTGAAGACCTGCGCCCAACAACCCCTCTGGTTCTGATCACCCTACCCGTAGTCTTCACGCTGGTCGGCCTGGTCGCCGTGTGGATTCCGCAGGTCATGGGTAATGGTCAGGCCACTGCTCAGGCGGGATTCGACGCGCATGCCCTGGCCGCCCTCGTCCCTGTCCTGAGCATCACGTGCGCCAAGGCCATCACGACGCTGGGCACAATCGCATCAGGTGCATGGGGTGGAACGCTGACACCGGGGATAGCACTGGGAGCCGGCTTCGGCGCCGTCGGTGGACTGGCGTGGTCGACGATGTTCCCCGACATTTCAATCACTGCCTGCGCGCTGATCGGAGCGATGTCATTCCTGGGCTCATCGATGCGTGCGCCGCTCACCGCACTCGCCCTTGTGCTGGAGTTTACGCATCAGGGGGCAACTATCCTGGTTCCGGCACTCATTGCACTTGGATTGTCGTGGGCCATCACCTGCGCATTCACGCGCCTGAGCGAGGCGTCGCACCCGGCCGGGTAATTGACGAGGCTCTCGCTCAAACGGGCAGACGACGAGGCTTATACCCAGCCGGCCAAGCCGGTGCGGGCGACCTCCTCGAACGTGTCGATGCATCCGGGCAGATCGTTGCCCCATGGCACGTAGTGGAACTGCGAACCGCCAGCTTCGATGAAGGCATCACGGTTCAGGCGTGCGATCTCATCAAGCGTTTCGATGCAGTCTGCGACAAACCCGGGGCAGATCACGTCCACTCTGGTGGTGCCCACTGCGCCAAGTTCCCCCATCGTGTCGATGGTGGCGGGCCCAATCCACTTGGCCGGCCCAAAGACGGACTGGTAGCGGGTGAGTACCCACTGTGAATCCAGGTTGAGGCGCGATCGCAGCAGTTCAGCCGTCGTTTCGCACTCGTCGCGGTACACGTCTCCGTCGCGGTGCATCGCCTCGGGTATTGAGTGGAAGGACAGGACGAGTTTGTCGCCGCCTTCAAAATCGGGCCGGCCGCGCGCATCCCAGTGATTGACGAGGGCGGCCGCGAGCGCCTCGATATACACCGGGGCGTCATGGAAGGAGCGAATGGTGCGGATCTCCAGTTGATTGCGAGCGTTCAGCATGTCGCGGGCAACTTCATCGATGACAGGCGCGGTAGATGAGGAGGCGTACTGCGGGTAGGCGGGAATGATGAGGACGCGCTGCACTCCCTGATCACGCAGCTGATCAAGCACGCTGCGGATCGATGGTTCGCCGTAGCGCATGGCCAGGTGCACGTCGGCAACATGGTCGAGGCGCGCAGCCAGTTCGTCGCGCTGACGCAGCGACCAGTACATCAGTGGTGAGGAGTTCGACTCGGTGTGCCAGATCGACTCGTAGAGTTTTGCAGACCGTGCAGGGCGCACCCGCAAGATGATGCCTTCGAGGATCGGTCGCCAGATTGCTGGAGGCATTTCAATGATGCGCCGGTCGGAGAGGAATTCACGCAAGAAGGGGCGCACAGCCCGGGCTGTGGGTGCCTGCGGCGTTCCGAGGTTGGCCAGGATCACTGCGGGTCGTTCGGCTCGAGCGTTTTCTGACACAGCTAAAGATTTCGTCACGATGTGTACTGTACGGGAAAAACTATGTTCAATGCGAACTCACGCGCCCCACAGTAGGCTGACGACCATGACCCCCACAGCCCCGGCTTTTCTCTCACGCTACCGTTCACCCATCGGCACCTGGACACTGGCTTTCATAGGTGGTGACCTCGTCGGACTGTGGTGTGAGGGGGCGAAGCATTTCGGCTCCACCATCGCCGGCATGACGCACACCGATGACATCAGTGAGCTGGAGCCACCCTCGTCAATCAAGACGCAGAACAACCTGACCTGCACAACGCGCTGGCTGGACACCTACTTTGCCGGCCACATTCCCGACGAGGTGCCTGCGCTGCGCCTGGTCGGCACTGATTTCCAGGTCAGTGTGTGGCGCGAGCTCCTCGCAATTCCCTACGGGCAGACGACCACGTACGGTGACCTGGCCGATGCTGTTGCTGATCAGCGAGCCAGCGGGCTGGCACGTCAGGCTGGTCAACTGACCTGTCAGGCTGGCCGGCCGGCACCTCAGGCTGTCGGGCAGGCTGTCGGGCGCAATCCCATCTCCCTCATCGTCCCGTGTCACCGTGTCGTGGCGGCAGATGGTTCGTTGACGGGATACGCTGCGGGAACTGACCGCAAGGCGTGGCTCCTTGAGCTGGAAGACGCTCAAATCGCTTCATGAGCGGCGAGCCAGCGTACGGCCGCATCGGCCAGTCGCTCAGCATGGTCGCGTGATTCCTGGGTCCGCAAGTTAATGATCGAACGCTCGATCTGGCGTGTGCGTGAAAGGTCATCACTGTGAGAATCAAGTTCGTATGTACGCGGGCTGCGCACACCGGGGAAGAGGAGAGGCCGATACCACCTGCCCGGATAGAAGCCCTGTGACTGCAGCGCACTGAACATGTCTTCTGGGTCGATAGGCTGACCGGACCCATCGCGCTGGAGGATCACAGGGAAGCGGATCAGCGGCATCGATGCGGTGACAGAAGCCGGGACCGTTGCGGCGGTGTGGATTGCTGACAATGCACGCAGGTAGTGGCCGGTTCGCTCGGCCAGTTCACGTTCAATGGCATCCACACCCGCGAGTGCTTCGCTCATGTGGTCGAGCACCCAGCGTGAGGGTGCGTACGGTCTTCCGTTGGATCCGCCCTGCCATTGCGTGTCAGCAACTGGCGGGTAGAAAAGGTGTGCGGCCTGAGCCGCACTCCGCAACCTGCCTGAGAGCCCTGATGGCAGGTGAGAGTAGGCGCGATCTTGCAGGCGATAGGTCCGAATTGCCGTGTCGAGAGTAACTCGAGGCTGAGGCAGGTTCGTCAGTGCACGGACGAGGAGCTGGCGCACAGGCACATCAACCGTGTCGGGATTGAGCCACAGTGCGGCACCGAATTTCGTGGGCAAAACCTTTTCCGCGCCGAAAGAGTGAATCGAAATATCCGCGAGGGGACGCCGCGTCTGCGGATCGGTGGCCATGCGTCCGACGCAATGTGCGCTGTCTTCAACAACAAAGGCGTCCGCTGCGTGCGCCTGATCCACGATCACCTTGGATGCGCCATCGTCCACGATACCGAAGGTGTGCTGGAGGACGATCGCCCCCGTCGAGGGCGGGAACGTCAAGGTCTGTGGGTCGATCGAGAGCGTGTCGGGCGAAATATCGGCGTACCGCGGGAGCATCCCCGCGGACACAATCGGGTTAATTGCCGTGACGCACGTGAACGCCTGCGTCACGACGTAGCGGGCGCGCCGCGCCTGCCGGATCGCATCAAAGGCCAGGTGCATGGCGTGGCGTGCGGGCGCACCTGCATGACGCTGGGCAGTACGGTCACGCCGTATGAAGTCAAGCACTGAAGGGGTCAGCAGATTCTCACCGAATTCTCCCCGTGTTTGCACCTGAGATGGGGCTCCGGCCGGCCTCCCTCGTCAATTAAGTGAGGCGCGAATGGCGGTCAGGCGTTTTCGACGTCCTCATCTACCCAATTGAAGGTGCGTGTGACGGCTTTCTTCCACAGGCGGTAGTTGCGGTCGTACTCGTCGCGATCATCGCCTGGTTCCCAGCGCTTTCCTTCCGACCAGTTGTCGATGACGTCCTGCTCGCCCTCCCAGTAGCCCACGGCAATGCCTGCTGCGTATGCGGCGCCTAGCGCTGTTGTCTCCAGGACTTTCGGGCGAACGATCGGCACACCCAGCTGATCGGCCTGGAACTGCATAAGCAAATTGTCATTCGTCATGCCACCGTCGACGCGCAGCTCCTTCAACGCAACACCCGAGTCCGCTTCCATCGCGTCAAAGACTTCGCGGGACTGGAAAGCGGTGGCTTCTTCAACTGCACGGGCCAGGTGTCCCTTGTTGTTGTATCGCGTCAGCCCCACGATCGCGCCACGTGCATCGTCCTTCCAGTACGGTGCGAACAGGCCGGAAAATGCGGGTACGAAGTACACGCCACCATTGTCATCAACTGTTTTCGCCAGGTCTTCAATGTCTCTGGAGTCCTTGATGATTCCCAGATTGTCGCGCATCCATTGAACCAGTGAGCCTGTTACGGCAATCGAGCCTTCCAGGGCGTAGACCGGCTTGTTGTCACCGATCTTGTAGCACACGGTGGTGAGCAGACCGTTTTCTGAAAAGACCGGCTCCTCACCGGTGTTCATGATGACGAAACAGCCCGTACCGTACGTGTTCTTTGCCATGCCTTTGTCGAAGCACGCTTGCCCAAAGGTGGCGGCCTGCTGGTCACCAAGGATTCCAGCGATCGGAGTGTCAATCAGCAGCCCGTTCTTGCGACCGTATCCGTAGATTTCAGAAGAGGAGCAGATTTCAGGAAGCATCGACATAGGGATGCCGAAGTCCTCGCACACGTCTTCTCGCCACTGGAGTGTGCGAATATCCATCAGCATGGTGCGCGACGCGTTGGTGACGTCAGTCTTGTGAGCACCTCCGTTGACGCCGCCGGTCAGGTTCCACAGTGTCCAGGTGTCGGTGGTGCCGAACAGGAGGTCACCAGCTTCGGCGCGTTCGCGGACTCCCTCGACGTTGTCGAGGATCCATTTGATCTCAGGGCCTGCGTAGTAGGTCGACAGGTCGAGACCGCAGATGTCGCGGTACTTTGACTTCCCTTCGTCACCTGCAAGCTCACGAATGATTTGCGATGTGCGCGCGTCTTGCCACACGATCGCGTTGTAGACGGGTTCGCCGGTGTTCTTATCCCACACGACAACGGTTTCGCGCTGGTTCGTGATGCCGACGGCTGCGATCGCGTGCCTGTTGATTTCGGCTTTTTGCAGGACGTCCGCGACGCAGATGCGAATGTTGCTCCATATTTCGAGTGGATCGTGTTCAACCCATCCGGGCTTCGGGAAGATCTGCTCGTGTTCCTTCTGACTGACGGCCACGATCTGCCCATCGTGGTTGAAGATAATGGCTCGTGAGGACGTCGTGCCCTGATCGATGGCAAGTACGTAGTGTTCTTCCGCGGTCTTCTCAGTCATTGCGTCTCTTCCTGTCGTCCCTTTCCTATCAGTGACAGCCTCAGGCCTCACTGCCTGCACATACATGATAGAGCGCATCTCGCGTGCGATCAGCCCGTACTGCGACGAGGGAGGCCGCGTCCGGTCAGCTTTGCCGACGAGGGCGGCTGGCCAAAACCGTCTTGCCAACGAGGAACGGGCGCACGCTGAAGCACAGAGTCTTCCAGCGCGCGCCCGTCTGACACGGAGATTCAACAGCTCAGAACTGATGCACCTCCTGAGTTCAGTGGATTCCTCGGCGGCGGTACCAGAGCAGGCCAGCGCCCAGGGTGATCATCAAAATGCTCGCTCCTACAGCACCTCCAGCCGTCGCCCCCGTGTTCACGATGGTCGGCGGTGACGGTGGTGTACCCGGCGGAGGCGGATTCTTCGAGTTCGTGATGGTGAATCCGTCAGTCGCAGTTCCTGTGATGCGGGCACTGAAGCCGTCAACTGGTGTTTCCTTGACTGTATAGACGATGGGCGCGGAGCCGTCTGCATTGAACATTTCAAGGTCGGCAAATGTGCCTGACCAGGAGTTGTCTGCTGAGAGAGTGAGTTTCTGTCCAGTTGGCTCACCGTCAGCCACAAGTTCAACGTCAATGGACTGTGGGATATCGTCACTGAGCGCTGCGCCGTCGTGGTTCACCCATTTCTTCGTCACGGGAACAGCTGTGAGGGCTCTGTTTGTGATCGTGAAGCCGTCCACGGCGTTACCAGCCACTACCGACCGATACCCAGGAACCTCAACCTCACGCACCGAATACTCAACCAAGACGCCACGGTCAAACTTCGGCAAATCCTTAAACACACCGGACCACGAATTATCCGCCGACAAAGTCAACGTCGTGCCAGTCGGCTCCCCACCAGTCAACAACTCAACCACAACACTGCCAGGACGTTCACCCAACGCATCCTCACCATCAAGCCACGACTTCGACACACCCACAGAGGTGAGGATCCGGTTCGTCAGCGCAACACTGTAGGTCTTCTGCTTGTCATCCGAAGTTTCTGAGACCTTCATGGTGTAACCGTCCGCGCCGCTTTCCTTGAACTTAAGCGGGATGCGTTCACCTGTTGCGGCATCGACTAAGGTCTGAGGATTGGGGAAGTTATCGATAGTTGTTTCCCAGTTATTTGCCTCCGACAGCTCGATACCTTTGACGACCTCTACATCATCAACGAGGACGTCCAGCGTAATTCTGTCTGGGCGCACACCCGGGTCATCGTTGCTCCAAGATTTCTTGATCTTGAGTTTCCAGGCATCTTCACCAAAGAACAATTGTCCGTTGTTGGCAATGCCTCCACCGCTAAATCCCATGTCAGTGGCGAGGTTATTTTCGATTCTGACAGTGGCAAGACGTTCAGCCAGTCGCTTTGCCTGATCACTCGGAACCGACTTAAAGGCCTTATTCACTGTGTAGAGTTTGTTATTCTCCACTCGCGTGTTGTTGCCGCCTTGCACGTATCGCGGTTCTTGCTTCTCTTGCGGCCAGTTCAAGCGGTGACTGTAAATCGAGCCATCCTGGTACCACATTCTCTCTGCACCGCCAAGCATGCGCTCGCCTATTGTGACAGGTTGGCCTTTCTCCGGCTCAGCCGCGCCAAAAGTATGCACAGCGACGCTTGCAAAATCGTCTCCTGCACCTTTGTATTCCTTATTACGCCCAAAATCTGGGGCAGAATTATCGAAAATCGCGACGCCCTTGGTGATGTTCAAGGTGGTTGTGCCCGTTGCACAGTTCCACACGCCACCGCCCTGCGCACTCGGGGAATGGTTGCCCGCTCCGAGAAGGAAAGCATCTTTAATCGTGTTACCGCGTATGAGCGAATTATGGATTGTGAGAATCGAATCGGAATCGTTGTAGATACCGCCACCGCCCCAAAAGCCCTTCGCAACGTTGTCGTGTACGTAGCCGGCTTTCATCGTTACCTTAGCTTCACCGTAGAACGAGAGTCCGCCTCCAGCTTTCAGGGCCACGTTGTGCGCAAATTCTCCTCCGCTGATCGTGGCTTTGCCACCACCGAGAGCGATTCCTCCTCCGTGACCATTGGCAGTATTGCCTTCGACCGTGCCGCCGGAGATTTCCACATCTTTGACATCGCGGATGTACATGCCGCCGCCCTGACCGTTGTATTCACCGTTGGTGTTTTCCTGGACAGTTCCGCTCGTGAACTTGAAGGTATCTCCATTATCAATCGCGATTCCTCCGCCAATTTCGGTGGTATTTTTTGCGATTGTCGTTCCATCAAGCGTGACGTTGGCAAAACTCGCATACACGCCTCCACCGAATCCTTTATATTTGGGATGAACCGCATCATTGCCGGATATTTGTCCACCGGTCAAGGAAACGGGCACAGGAGCACCTTCAGCTCCCCAAATGCCTATCGCACCACCACGCTGGTAGCCGTGGTTCTCCTGAAGAGTTCCGCCGGCAATGCTGACACCGTCGCCGCCGTAAATCGTAATCGGTGCGTAGAGGCCCTCATTCACCCCTTCAGGCAGGGTGCCGGAAGTATCAGTGACATTGTTCCTCGAAAAGTCAGCGCTCCCAGTCATGTTGAATTCGCCGTCTTTGACGAAGATGACAGGTCCGGTGAGCGATGTGTCGTGGACAGATCCGGCAGTGAAATTCAACGTTCCGCCGTTCACCACGATTCGTGAGTTCGTGAAGGAGGGGCCGGCAAGCGTGAGGCTCCCGCCTTCGGCCACAGTCACTGTGTCGGCGCCCACTCCCGTGACAGTTCCACTGCCCGTGAGAGTCAGTCTCGCACCCTCCGGAACAACGAGCGGTTTGTCTGCTGTCGCACTGACATCACTGTCAATCGCGACTGTGGTCTCAGCACCTGGCGTCGCCTGGGCTGCCTGGGAAACGATTGTGTCCCATGAGGGGGGCTCCTCTGCCCTCGCAATCCCACTGGGTGTCAGTACAACAGCGAGGGAAACAGTAAGGAGACTGGTCACAAGCCTTAAAACACTACGCATGTCGTCATTCCGATCTCAGCGAAAATTCCTCAAACTATTCGATCATCTCACTTTTCAACCTTTCTCGTGTGTGAATTCCTGCATAGCGGTAAATTGCTTGCGTCTGACCCAGCCTGGCTTAACGTCAGAGCAAAAGGACTCCCTCGGGGTATCTACCGACTTCACAGCCCATCCACTCGCCACGGACCCTGGCCACATTTCGAAACAGGCGCACGACAGCCCTCGACATTCCAGCTCGCGACATGTTCGGATACAAGCCGGGCGATGATGTCCTGCTCCTTGCTGACCCCGAACGCGGCATTGCGATTCTGCCGGCCGATCAGATCAACAAGCTCCTTCCCCAGACACCACCACATGTTTCCTAAGCGAGAATCCATGCCCGCCATCGTGTGCACAGACGTCCGGCGCACCTTTGCCGACGTCATCGCTCTTGACAACATCTGCCTGACCGTTGAGAAACACCAGATTTTTGGCTTACTTGGACCAAATGGATCAGGAAAAACCACCCTGCTCAATCAGATTCAAGGCCTCGACACTCCTGATTCGGGCCATGTGGAAGTCCTAGGCTACGACCCTGCCGATAGTCATGCGCAGCTGGTTCAGCACCTAAGGAGTCAGCATCAGGAGGCGGCACTACCGCCTCGCCTGACGGTGCGCGAAACCCTCGACCTCTTCGCCGCCTTCTACTCTCACCGCCTCAACTCAGCGCAGCTCATCAGCGACCTCCTGCTCGATGACAAAGCCGATGCACGTGTGGAGAAGCTTTCCGGCGGGCAGCGTCAGCGCGTGCTCATCGCGCTCGCCCTCATCCACCAGCCGGAACTGCTGCTGTTCGACGAACTCACGTCCGCCCTCGACCCTCATACGAAGCACTCCATATGGAACATTCTTCGCACCCTGCGCGAGGCAGGCAAAACCATCGTGTTGACTACTCATTCCATGGAGGAAGCCGCACAGATCTGCGATCGGATCGCCATCATGGATAAGGGACACATTCTTGCTGAAGGAAGTCCGAATGAACTTATCAACCGATACGCGCCGCACCAGACCTTGACACTGTCCACCCACATCCCCTTAAACGAAGGAACACTCGCGACGCTCCACAGATATGGAGCCACCCCTCACGCAGGCCAATCCGACTCGCAGACCACGTGGGAAGTTACGGGCGAGGAGGATGTGGTCGCACAGGTTGCAAGAGATCTAGTCAATGAAGGAATCAGCGTCACCGACATGACGTTCAAACAGCCCACGCTCGAAGACGTCTTCCTGCTGCTGACACACGCCACTGAAAAGGAGGACGGGCGATGATGCGCGGATACCGGGCGCTCACTCGCGCCCTCTTCACATCGCAGCTGCGCGAACCCGCGGCAGTGTTCTTTCTTCTCATCTTCTCTCCCGGACTCTTGCTGGTGCTGGGCCTTATTTTCGGCAACCAGAGCATCCCTGAGTTCGGCGGACAAGGGCCCATCGACTACATGCTGCCTGGTGTGATGGTGATGTCAACGCTCATTATCGGGACAACTGTCATCCCTCACAATCACACATTCATGCGGTCCTCCGGCTTACTCACGCGACTTCGCATGACCCCTCTATCTGCCGTCACCTACCTGGCATCCGACATGACTGTCAATTTCGTGCTCGGCATGGTCGGGCCAGTCACCGCATTCATCACCGCCGTGCTGATTTTCAAGGCGAAAACACCGAGCAACACGGTCGCACTGCTCGCAGCAGTCATCATGTGCCAGGTCGCGATGCTTGCTTTCGGTTACGCACTGGCGGCATTGCTCCCTAGCCCCGGCGCAGCCACAGGTCTGGGGAATATGCTGATGATTCTGCTCATGATGACATCGGGCGCGTTCTTCCCCGTTGATTCATTGGCACCCGGTGTCCGCAAGTGGTTGACCGCATCTCCCTCGTACCACATGGCACGGCTTGTCCACGCTTCCTTTTCCGGGGACTCATGGCCAGTCGCCAGCGTTCTGGTGGTCTGCGGCCTCACCGCGCTCACTCTGGCTCTCGCCACGCTCACTATGACATGGGGTTCGCCCAGAGTCTCCTCTCGTTGACCTTATATCCGCTCAGCAAATGGAGCTGCTCTAGCGCAGCGGTCGAGGTTTCTTCTGTTGAGGCGAACGGAAGTCGGGTTATAGGACATCTGGCATACGCGAAGACCATCTGCCAATCTGCAGACAGTGACAGCTGGTACGAACGACAATGAGCACACGGACAAACACCAGGGAGGAAAATGCGGGCCAACTTATGATCAGTGCCCGCCGGACCCCAGATCGCCAGCGGGCACTGATGCTCTTGTATCCTTGCCCTGTCAGATATTCTGACAGATTCGACGGTGCGCCTCCCATATTTCGTCGGGAAGATCGTGGAACTGGTTCAGATACTCTTCGCGGTTATCCAGTTCTTTGACCCATAGTTCACGGTCGATAGTCAGGATCTTCTCCAGGTCTGCGCGCGATCCTTCAAAACCATCGAGGTTCAATTCGTCGACCTCTGGAACGATTCCAACGGGTGTTGAGCGCCCTGTCACTCGACCATCCTTGAGGTCAAGCAACCACAGCAATGCCCGGAGGTTGTCACGATACCCCGGCCACAGGAAATGCCCATCCTCATCATCGCGGGCAAACCAGTTGACGTGAGCGAAAACCGGTTGGTGGGTCGCCTTACCGAGGATCTTGAGCCAGTGAGCTGCATAATCACTCTCGGGATAGGACATGAACGGACGCATCGACATCGGGTCGTATCGAAGAACACCTTCTTTGCCTTCTGCCGCGAACGTTGCCTGAGCGCCCAGGGTAAGACCATCGTAAACGCCTTCAGCAAGATCTGTAATTGCCCGAATGAGGGGCTCGCGGTTGGCTACCCTGCCGCCAAAAATGATTGCGTCAATCGGCACACCCTTCGGATCTTCATAGTCGGGAGCAACGTTCGGGACGTTGCGCAGCGAAGTGGTGAATCGAGCATTCGGGTGTGACCATTCGCAGCCCTTTTGCGATGAGCGCTGCTCTTCCTTGGGACGATCGCTGATCAGCTTACCTGTCCAGTCGTACCATCCTGTCACGTCCTCCGGGTAGTCAGGGGTTTTACCTTCCCACCATACTTCCTGCCTGTCCGGGTTGTATGCAACGTTGGTGAACAGCGCACGGCTCCCAGGACGGATCGACTCCATAGCGGTCGGATTCGACTTCCAGTTCGTGTCTTTGGCAACGCCGAATGCTCCGTATTCTGGATTCATACCGTATACGCGCCCGTCGTCGGGATCGACCCGCAGCCAGACAATGTCATCCCCGTAGAAGAACACTTCGTAACGATCGCCGAGGGCGTCTGGCGCCAACATCATTGCCAGATTTGTCTTGCCTGAAGCTGACGGGAAGCCGCCGCACACGTAGCGTGTCCGATCAGTCACCTTATCGTGAATTCCGATGAGCATGAACTGCTCGGCAAGGAACTTCCCCGACACCCAGCCGTCGTATGAAGCCTGACGCAGGCCGTGGGCGATCTTGCCCAGCAATGCGTTACCGCCATAGGCAGAACCAAAGTGTTCAATGGTGCGCTCATCCGCAAGGGTGGCAAACAAGCGCTGGTCATCCGCAGTTCCCTGTCCCAGATTCTCTATATCTCCCGTGACATGGATGGCGCGCACAAACTCACGAGGCTGATTGTCAGTGTTGACGTACTCGACCCCGACGCGTGCCATGCGAATCATCTGCAGGACAACAATCCGGTTGTCGCTCAGCTCAACGCCTCGTGCCCACACTTCGAGCGCGGAGCCAGGAGGAGCCATCAGATACGGCACAACGTACATGGTTTTTCCATGCAGGGCACCGTGCATATGCGACCGCTGACGCTCATCCACCTCATCAGCATTGTGCCAGTTATTGAAAACACCCTGGTCGCTTTCCCTATGCGTGGCAACCACCGTTCGTTCCTCAGAACGCGCAGTGTCTTTGTAGTATGAGCGCGAATAGTACGTTTCTTTTCCTGCCGGAAAGATCTCACCGGCTTCCAGCGCCTCCTGTATCAGTCGCTCGTCGTCACTGGCACTGATCACCTCAATGGCATCTGGTTGCGTGATTTCTGCCCATTCGCGCACAAAACCAACCACATAGGGATTTGTCACGCCGCCAGCGCGGAGTGCTCCTTGAACGTCACACATCCTCATCGGACCCCTCTCCAACTTTATTTCGGCTACCCCAACTTTATCTTTTGGGTATCCTAACTATAGCGATTTCAACAGAGTCTTTCTGGGACCACAGTCACGTCCAAGCGCCGCGCGCCGGCTCAGGGCCTGGCACACCGATCCTGACACCTGGTTCACTCTGTCATCCTCGGTGCGGCGGGTCTGCCGGCTTCGCTCTCATTGCCCGCCGCAGGCACCTGAGGCAATCAATCGCCTTCTACAATCGAATTGTCACGTTCTGAAAACAGCCTTCATACCGAATGGAAACTGTCCCCTGGCCTAGTCGGATGCGGTGGCAATCTTCCAGCTGATCGCTCGTTCTCTGGTATTCACGAAGTCACGGTAGATTCCGTCTTGTCTGCTCAGTTCATCGTGCTGTCCCTGCTGTACAACGCACCCATGGTCAAGAACGACAATCTGGTCTGCATTTCTCACAGTCTTCAGGCGATGAGCAATCATCACAACTGTCTTGTTCCGAGTGAGAGTTTCGATCGCGCTTTGCAGCTCAGCTTCATTTTCTGGATCAACGTTGGCTGTCGCCTCATCCAGCAGAATAATCGGCGCGTCCTTCAGCAGGGCACGAGCGATCGACAGGCGCTGGCGCTCACCGCCGGACAGTGTCGCGCCCGCTTCTCCCAGCACAGTGCTGTATCCATCAGGCAAGGCTTCGATGAAGTCATGGCAGCAGGCCTGTCGGGCAGCGCGCACCACGTCCTCATGAGTAGCTGTCGGACAGCCGAATGTGATGTTGTTTTCGACCGTGTCACTGAACAGATAGACGTTCTGGAACACCATCGCGAAGTGATCCATTAACCTGTCATAGGACCATTCCCGGACGTCGTGCCCACCCAGCGTCACGCTACCGCCCTGCACATCCCAGAAGCGGGCTATCAGCTTCATGAGCGTTGTTTTCCCAGAGCCTGACGGGCCGACGATGGCGCAACTGGTTCCCTGTGGAATTGTCAGGTTCACGCCGTGTATGACTGCATTTTCTTCGTCTTCGCCATATGAAAATGTCACGTCCTTCAGGACCAAATCACTGGTGTCAGCATGCGTAATGGAGCCTGCCTCAGTCATCAGCGGTGTGTTTTCCACTTCATTGACTCGGTCCATTGCCAGGTCGATCGACGGCAACATGAAGGACAAAGCGCCTGCAACCTCGATTTTGCTGTACACAAAAAACGCGCCAACGATGACGAGCAGACAGACAAACAGCTTCATCGAATCTGCGACATAGAAATATATGGATGCAGCAATCGCGGCAACGGAGAAGGTTCTGAGCACTATCTGTTGAATCATGGTCGGCGGAATACTGACCTTTTCCAGCCGATAGTTCTGACGTTCGGCCTCACCGATAGCTGTGTCCATCGATGTGTTATGGCGATCGGACATCCCGAATGATTTCACGACTCCCACGCCCTGGATGTACTCCATCACTGCATCTGCCAGCCTCGTCTGAGCATCGAGGCGGGCAGGTGAATATTTGCGCGACAGGACGATCATTCGGGAATTGACTACCAGCATGGCGGCCACGCCGCACAGATACAGCAGACCGATCCTCCAGTCGATGATGATGAATCCGCAGCTGAGGATCGTGGCATGAAGCACGCCGGTCAGCACGCGCACGACGATGTTGCCAGCCAGAGATTCCAGATCTTCCATCGTCGAGGTGCAAACTGCGGTCAAGTTACCCAGGCTGCGCTTGTTGAAAAAGCCCATCGGCATGAAACGCATCCGCTGGCCAATGTTGATGCGTTTGTCATCGAGCATCAGGTAGCACGCTTGCATCTCGAGGCTGTATCCGGCGTAGTGAAGGGCCGATGCCAGAACGACCGAAACTATCAGAAGTCCCAGGCTGATCCACATGATGCGCGCTGTCATTGTGCCATTGACAAGTGCAAACAACACCATGAACAGTGGAACGATCTGAATGGAAGTGGCCAGCGACCGTAGACATTCCAACGCAATTGCCCAGTACCAGGAGCGTCGGTGCGTGCCCGAAAAACGGAAGAACTTTGCGAATATCGAGATCATTTCGTCGCAACCTCCGTTGCCATATCGCGTGCCGATTCATGCGCGTCCCACATGTGGTGATAGAGCGGACAGTGAGCCAGAAGATTGTCGTGAGTATCGCAGGAAATAATGCGACCGTCATCCACAACCGCTATGGCGTCGGCGTCGATGACCGTAGAGAGTCTGTGCGCAATGACGATCATGGTCTTGCCTCGAGCCAGACGGCTGACGGCACCTTGAATAACCGCCTCATTTTCCGGATCCGTGTAGGCAGTTGCCTCATCAAGAATGATGATCGGTGCATCTTTCATCATCGCTCGGGCTATTGCAATGCGTTGGCGCTCCCCGCCTGATAGATGCCCACCGGAGAATCCGACGCGCGTGTCGTAGCCGTGGTCGAGTCCCATGATGAACTCATGGCAACCGCTTGCCTTCGCAGTGGCAATCACCTCATCATCAGAGGCATCTGGCCTGCCGACTCGGATATTGTTCATAACCGTGTCGTTGAAGAGATAATTGTCCTGAGCAACATAGGCAATGGTCTGAGAAATCTGGCTGAGCGGTATGTCGCGGATGTTCTGCCGGCCGATTGTGATTGTTCCGCCTGTCGCATCCCATTGCGAGGCAATCAGCCGGGCAATTGTTGACTTTCCTGAACCGGACGGCCCCACCAGCGCAGTCACCTTTCCTGGAGCCACCGTGAGATTTACCCCCTTTAGAACCAGCTCGTCTTCATAGGAAAACTCAACGTTTTTCATGACAATTTCCGATCCGTCGAGTTTGACCGGGGTGGACGGTCGTTGCATCTCAGGCTGCTCAAGCACCGAATTCAGCTCGTTCGCAACTGTCGAGATCTTCGAAATATCACTGGTGAATAAAATGGCTGTAAAAAGGGGTTCGATGATTCCCAGCGACAGGATGATGACCGTCACGAAAGTCGCAGCCGGCAAGGTCCCGTTGATTGTGAGGAGGCACCCTATCGGCAGCACCCCGACCAGAACCGCCGGCCACACATTCATCATGATGGCAGTCCATGGCAGTGTTGCGCGCATCCAATCCAGCATCAGACCGGAATTAGCCTGAACAGCTTCAGTGAATTTCCGGTAGGAGGAGTCGGTCCGGCTGAAGGCCTTGATCACTTCGATCCCACCTACATATTCAACAATGGCGGCGCCCATATGTTTCTTCGCCTGCACAACGCGGCCGTATTTTTCCGCGTAGCTCCGCATGCCGATCATGTACGCGAAGATGCCGATTGGAATTGTGACCAAGGAAGCGAGTGCCATTCGCCAGTCGAGGGCGAACAGGTACACCACTATTCCAAGTGGAACCATCACGTTTGCCGTCAGCTCCGGAATGACATGGGACAGAGGCACCTCAAGCTGTTCGGTTCGCTCAACGAATGCCGTCTTTAGCTCGCCCGAAGGAGTATTGATCAGATATCCCATGGGGACACGATCGAGCTTGACCGCAAGCGACCGGCGCATTTCGGAAAGCACAGCGAATGTTGCGCGATGAGAAATAAGTGTGGATGCACCTGAAAGAAGCGCTTTCGCGATGTGGCCCAGAACAGCGATCACGCACCACAATACGTAAAAGCCTGCCTGCGAGTGTCCTGCGAGCAATCTGGCAATGAGTGCAGAAGCAGCGACGTACGGAAGGAATCCGCACAGCACCGCCACTATTGCCAAGAGTACGGAAAGAAAATACTTGCCCTGATGGGGTTTCACACAAGCCCTCAGCACATTCATCGATGTTTCACATTCCTCTCACAGTGACCAAAGAGCCTGGATCTCGATGAACGGGGCTGGCCACACGACCCGGATCCTTTAGTGCGCGTGACGCATGGTGCATAGCGTCACCATTCCCTTGCGCACTTCGCGGATAATTTCGCAGCCACATGCATGCGCGATGTTTGCAATCTCGCCCGGACGGAAGACGTAGTGGCCGAGAAGACGCATAAGTGCCGTGTCAATTGGCTGTTTGTTGGGCGTTTCTTCGCAATAGGTCTGAATACGAAGAAGACCGTCGTCTGCGAGCGCGGATGCGACATGGTGAAGAGCTTTCCTGACATCTCCCATCTGATGCCATGCTCCGCAAAACCAGATTCCACGGGCGGCTTTCATAGGTAAGCCATCCATCAGATCTGCCTGCGTGTAGGTGACTCGCGCAGCG
>OKOL01000040.1_pt1 | contig 42611 bp, 59 predicted proteins | sample 1611091 | NCBI WGS metagenome assembly OKOL01 (sample SAMN04436710, study PRJEB24849) | human gut metagenome | biome: human gut; feature: NICU; material: stool | host: Homo sapiens | place: USA: Saint Louis, MO | collected 2010-09-26
ATCACTCTGGCAAAACCGCGCCGTGCTTCTTCCTCGGTGGCATTCATCACGAAATGTTCAGCACTACGCATACTTTTGACAGGGAACGCAACGGATATTGAGTCAATATCAGGCATTCTATCGCTCAGCTTTACAGTGACAATGACGGCTGGCGACTGAATATTAGTGCTTACAGACAGCACTACATATTTTCCGTCGATGTTGAAATCCTTTCTCATATGCCACCATAAATATCAAATAATTAGAGCAATTTATTGTACATTGACGGCTAATCACCATCTTCCAGCAGGCGCACCATTGCCCCCGTTTCACTATCCAGATTACGGATATAGTTCATGACAATATTTACGTTGGTCCAGCCACCAGCTTGCATGATCTCCGGTATTGAAACTCCGGCGCGGGCCATATCTCGCGCGGCTCCGACACGGGCACTGTGTCCAGACCAGGCCAGGTACCTCTGACCAGAGTCATCCTTAGCCCCGTAAATCAATCGGTGAGTTGCTTCAAAAATCCCTTCCAGGGCGCGAGTTGATAGCTGGCTGGTGGATGATGGCGAGGCAACACCATTTTTTCTGACCCGGCAAAACAAGTAGTTATTCGGATCATCAGCCACACCAGAGACAGAAATCCATCGCTCGACCAGTTTAGTTACCCCCAGGCTAAGTGCCTTCTCTACACCTGCGGTGCTAACCAGCGTTTTCGTTCTGCCAATATGGATTAACATTCTCCCACCGTCAGTACGTGAGATATCTTTAACCCTGATCCTGGCAATTTCGGCTATACGTAACAGGGTGTTATAAGCAATCCCCAGAAATGCCAGATTACGTATATCCTGGCAGCGATCGCTATTTTCCATGAGTGAACGAACCTGGTCGAAATCAGTGCGTTCGAACGCTAGTGCCTGTTTTGCACGTTCACCGGCATCAACGTTTTCTTTTCGGATCCTCCGCATGACCAGTGAAACAGCATTGCTGTCACTTGGTCGTGGCAGCCCGGACCGACGATGAAGCATGTTTAGCTGGCCCAAATGTTGCTGGATAGTTTTTACTGCCAGACCGCGCGCCTGAAGATATAGAAGATAATCGCGGACATCTTCAGGTTCTGCGGGAAACCATTTCCGGTTATTCAACTTGCACCATGCCGCCCATGACCGACAAACGGACAGAAGCATTTTCCAGGTATGCTCAGAAAACGCCTGGCGATCCCTGAACATATCCATCAGGTTCTTGCGAACCTCATCACTCGTTGCATCGACCGGCAATGCAGGCAAATTTTGGTGTACGGTCAGTAAATTGGACATTTAACACTCAGATAATGGTTTTAAGTAAAGTGTACAGGATCGGCTCTGCCTTTACCTGTTTATGGTTCTCGTCATAGAAACGCCAGCGACCGCGCGTGCGTTCTATCTTTTCTTCACCGCGCGATAATGACAGTTGGCAACTATCACGATCAAACCCTTTTGCCCGCCAGTAACCACGATTTTTCTCAAGCTCAAGATGAGTGGACACTTTAGCAGCTGAATATCCCATTTTTCACCTCTGATTGATTGGTGGTGCTAAGTGCGCTACGCGAAATCTGGAGCACTAACACTGCCAACATTTCGCAGATTTTACGTAGCGCAACCTTGATCAAATGATCAAGTGATCACTATTTGACCTGATAAGGTATTGAACTGTATGGATTTACAGGTAAATTGATCATGTTCAATAACCCTTAAGATAACTTCGTATAATGTATGCTATACGAAGTTATTAGGTCCGAAGAGGAGTTTACGTCCAGCTGCGCATAAAAATCAAGAATTATTAGAGCAATAAATTTTGAGAGAAAAATCCCACTCCACCAGCCAAAAACTGGATTGTTTTTCATAGTTGTTTGACAATTGCTCTAATAAATTATAGTTTTGCCGCCGTTTCGTAATACGACTTTGGATTCACTATTTAATGTGTCTTCAGCGTTGTAGAGCGGCTCAGAAGGAAATGAGCAAACAGGGAAACCTTATACAACGGCATTACAGCTATGCATTGCTCATCTTACACACAGCGCAATGTTGTTAGATTACCCCAGCATGGATCATGGGTGAAACAGTAGGTCAGAGCTTCAGGCTCTGTGTTGTCAATACAGTGAGGCATAATTATGGCTTTCATTCCACCAACCATCGACGACGTTAGACATTGCTCTAACGCTTTATCTGTAGACCCCGCCGAAACCGACGCTGCCCGCGCCATTGCTGAACACTACTCAAAGATATCCAATCAGGAGTACCGCATCACCCAAGACGACCTGGATGATCTCACTGACACAATCGAATATCTCATGGCCACTAACCAGCCAGACTCACAATAAATGCACTAATAAATCTATTATTTTCGTTGGATCCTTCTATAATGGTGGCCAACAACTCCCAGTGTAATCCGCTGTGAGTTGTTGGCCATGTCAATTCTGGAGGAGGATCAATGATAAATTATGTCTACGGCGAACAACTGTACCAGGAGTTCGTCAGCTTCAGGGATCTCTTTCTAAAAAAAGCTGTTGCACGCGCCCAACACGTTGATGCCGCCAGCGACGGTCGTCCTGTACGCCCGGTTGTCGTTCTGCCGTTCAAAGAAACGGACAGCATTCAGGCTGAAATTGATAAATGGACTTTAATGGCGCGGGAACTGGAACAGTACCCAGACCTCAATATCCCAAAGACTATTTTATATCCAGTGCCTAACATCCTTCGCGGTGTGCGTAAGGTTACAACTTATCAGACAGAAGCTGTGAACAGCGTCAACATGACCGCTGGCCGCATTATTCATCTGATTGATAAGGACATTCGCATCCAGAAAAGCGCGGGGATCAATGAGCACAGTGCGAAATACATAGAGAACCTGGAAGCAACAAAAGAGCTAATGAAGCAGTACCCGGAGGATGAAAAATTCCGTATGCGTGTACACGGCTTTAGCGAAACAATGCTGCGCGTCCATTACATTTCCAGTAGCCCTAACTACAATGATGGTAAATCAGTTAGTTACCATGTGCCGCTGTGTGGTGTGTTTATCTGCGATGAAACTCTCCGTGATGGAATCATCATCAACGGTGAATTCGAGAAAGCAAAATTTAGCCTTTATGACTCTATAGAACCGATCATCTGCGACCGCTGGCCGCAGGCAAAAATATATCGCCTGGCAGATATTGAAAATGTAAAAAAACAAATTGCCATCACTCGCGAAGAGAAAAAGGTCAAATCAGCCGCATCAGTTACGCGCAGCCGTAAAACTAAGAAGGGGCAGCCAGTAAACGACAACCCCGAAAGCGCGCAATAGTTTCTATCCGGCATGGTCAATGAGTTATTCATTAAGCCATGCCAGAGCTTCATCAACCTGCGCTTCGTCTTCGACGCTAAGCACTTCATCCTGGGGAACATAATCAGCCAGCATAGCGAAACAATATGTATCCCAATGGTCTGGTGAGTGCAGGTTGAGTTTTTTCTTCATATCCTCCTTACTCATCACCTTCCATTGACCTGCGGAGTTAATCCCTACAGGGATTTTCGACGCTTCCTCAATAGTTTCATTACCCTTATCCAGTCTCATACGACCAGATTTTACGGCCTCTGCGGCTTGAACGTTGGCATAAGCACGTTTATCAAAGTACAGGCTCTTATCTTCACGGCTATGCATCTTTTTACCCCAGCGTATACGCTGTACGGTAATACCATAATACTCGTACATCAGATCCGCCGTTGCTTTACCCAGGCCATCGCCGTCTATCGCTATGGTGATATTTGGGAATCGCTCAGGATTACATTCTGCGAAAATTTTGGCGGCAAGCTGCGTTTCTGTAACGTCTGTGTATTCCAGCATTCGATAGTTGATTACACGGCGTTTATTTCGCTGGCCGGACACCATCATGATATTGATAACGGACTTATCCCGTCCCGTACCACCAGCAACGTCCACACATGCAAGCCAGCCCCATCCTTTGGCAATCTTGACTTTCCGCCGCGTTGCACGTTCAACCTCATCACGTCCAAGAAGGAAGCCATCCTGTGATTTAGGGAATAGGCCGCGTACCTTAATCATGTACATAGGGTTATCACGCCCGCCGTACTCCGCCAGCTTCATTTTGATAAATGCTGGCGTTACCAGCGGTGATTCCTCACTGTTAAGCGTGATCGCCGTATAAACGCCATCAGGGTTACCAGGACGCTTGGCCAGTTTATGGTGAGTATCGTAGAAATAGCCGCTTGGGCGTGTAGGCTGTGACAGCAATAAGATGCGGTTATCCTGTCCGGTAAGAGCACCGGTGATGATACCGAAAGCTCTATCACTGACACCGGAGGCTTCATCGATAATATACAGAAGATGATCTGCGTGTTCACCTGCGAGAGCTTCTTCACTTCCCAGACGAAAGCCCTTCGGTACTACAGTCCATACACCTTTACCAGTAACTTCATAAAAAGCGGTTTCTGTCAGAACAAAATAATCAGCAAGCCATGGAAAACGGCTGGTGGCCGTAGCCCAGTTTATCTTGATGTACTTGAATATACCGGTCATTACCTGCTGAATTTTGTTCGCAACGATAATGGCACGGGCACCGGGATACATGATTATGAACAACATGATCATGATAGAAGTCATGTCTGATTTCCCGGTACCGTGACCAGACGAAACAGATGTCTTGCTACCCTGTTCCTGCACAGACTCAATAATCAGATCCTGCTGCCAGGTAGGTGTTTTGCCGAACAAAACATCAGCGGCCGCAATCCAGTCATAACGATATAGCGCCACCAGCTCGCGCCAACGTGGATCCGTTACGCAACTTCTGGCCATTAATCATCATCCCCGTATAGCTTGCGGGTAACTTCTTCGTCTTCCTCCTCGTCTTCGTCCAGGTCTTGTTCCAGCCATGGTTCGTTTGATACACCTTCAGTATCAACATCTCCATAACCGCCTGTATCAACGATATCGGCGATTTCTTCCCTACGTTGCTCAATCCACAATGCAGCATCGGCGCGGCGGTTGGCGGCCCGTTCTCGCGCAACTTTGTCCAGATCTTCAAGAGAAGGGCCACCGACGGCAGTTTGCCTTTCCTCATCATCGGTATTTGTCTTAGGAGCACGCAGATCGGCTTTGATTTGTTCCAGCATCAGGGGCGGCACTTTCCCTCCATGCGCCTCGATGAATTCAGCCGCTTCCAGCACTGACCAGTTATTTTCACGCTTTCGTTCGTATGCCAGCTTAACAATGCCAGCTTGCCCCATAGATAAAGCGTGCTTTTCCGCCTCCCGGCTTTCTTTTCGATAGTTATTCCGGATGCTGTAAATGGTGTTGATCAGGCTGCTTATCTGCGCGGAACAGCTGTTTAGCATGCTCGCGATACGGTATTCAGGCGGAGTACCTTCATCATCGGCTTTTTGCTGATCGCGCATTTCCTGCACCAAGCGAATACACGTATCCCTGGCGTTCTCCAGCATAAGGAGATGAGAAAGAGACTTTTCAAGAAGAGTGGTTTCCAGAACATCGGCCCCGGACCGACGCAACATAGCGCGCGCGGCCTTCCGCGCTTCAACGTTATCTATCAGGTAATCGCCAGCTTCGAATTCAAAGCGTTCACCATCATCATCCAGGGTGTCGCGTTCCAGGCGATCACGTAAGGTCCGGTGGGCGCGGGTGATCACGTCATGATCATCTGAACGATCATTTATGCGCTTATTTTGGCGCTTCGCATTCTCTACTGCGGCACTGACAACGGCATTAACTCTTTGTTTTTCCGCTATTTCCGCCGCAATGTGATCACCTGAATGTTGATCATTAGAGTGATCAATGATCATGCTTTTTAGTGGCTTCCTGACTGGCTTATTTGGCTTGCGGCTGTCCGCTGTCCTGGTGTCTTCTTTGAAGGCACGGAGATAACGACGTGCGGTATTAGGGTTAAGATTAAACTCGGCGGCATACTGTGCGATGGTGTAACCACCATCTCGCGCCAGGCGAGCAAAATTCTTCTTGTGATCGTCCCAGGTCACTTATGCTTCCTTTCGTAAAAACTCTTTTTGACGCGAGGGTAACGAAAGTCACATGTCAAAAGGCCCGGAACGGGCAAGCAATCAATCAGATACGTGCGGATGTGGCATTACCGTAATTACGGTGCTGACGGGCCACCTTATTGAAAAGTTGACGCGCCATTACCCAAGGCTGGTGCTCCCGGCGTTCCTTTTCGTCCTGCGTCATATAGAGTTCGTTCTGGAGTTTTTCATCAAACCGGCGCGGTGCGCGGCTGCGGCGAAAGAATTCAGGGTTCAGAGAGTGGATCTGAAATCTACGTGGGCGTGTACTGTCATCAATCAAAACAGACGAATACTTAGACACAGCGATAGCCTTTAAGCGCAGATAAACGTCGCGCTTATCGACATCCAGATGCGGGTATTCCTTTTCAAGGATTGCTGCGAGTTCTTTCGCTGATAGAAGAGATTTAGTGCGGATCATGTAATCCGCAATCTCATACGATGTTATTCGTGAGTGATTTATTTCCATGAAGTGGCGTCCCTGCCAGTTAAGTAACATCCTGTCACCTACTGATTAGCCCATGTCAACTAATCAACGTGGAATATAATACCCTCGATTAAAGAAATAGCAACACATTAGAGCAATTTTATCTAACGCTCGACGAATGACTTGTGATAGCGCCGACTCCAAGCGCGTAATCAAAGAACAATCGTTGATGCATCGCCAGCCTGCCGTGTGTTTTCTCCCAATTATCGCGGTCACGCTCAATATCACGCTGGCATGACTGGCACAGAGGAATCGCATAAATGTCATGCGCGCATAATCGACTATGACGAACGATATAAGGCGTAATGTGAGCGCCAGCTCCCGCAGCTCCACACCCACAGCATGGACGGGAAGCAACAAAGTCCATGTACTCAGGTAATTTTAGCGATTGCAGTTTTGGTATTTTGAAATGCGCCATGCCAGGGTCGGAGTCAACATCCACAGGGCATACTTTTGCTCGCATCGGCGCGGCGCGTTCTTCCATCATCTGAACATATGCTGTAGCGCGATCGTCATACGGGCGAATATCCGCCTCTTTCAGAGGTCCGCTATCCTGCGTTGCTGCCTTAATCTTATTTATTGATATACGGCAGACTTCTTCCGGCATAAGGTGCATCATGTCGCGCATGAAAGCCCACCAGCACAGTTCCTGAATACTTAAATCATGGCCATCTGAAAGCCCCATTTCCTGACGGGCGACATCCAGTATCCAGTTAACGCGATTATTATGCAGCGTTTCTTTCAGCTCATTAAAACCACGCATCCTGTAATGGTTATCGTGATGCCAGCACAACAACACCGCGCTATTGTCTCGTTCTGCGTGGACAATATGGTTGTCACACCAGCTACGATCTGCGGCCTGGCATTGCCCCTCTTTCCTGCGCAACCACGCCACCAGCGCGTCAATTCCACCAATACGGCGAAACAGTTCATCGCTGTTAAAAAACGGCTGCAACGCCTCATTTGTTGCCATAGTTTGCTCGGAAACAACGAGGCCGTCGTCCATGTGCTCGATTAACTCACGCGGCACCGGCTCCATAATAAATTTACGGCCAGCCTCCACCAGCTTTCTGACTTCCTGATCCACTTTGAATGTGGCGACGCCAAGCTCTTTTTGTACAAAGGGAGTAATTACGGCTTTCACATCACACCTTTCATCACTGATTGGGCTTTATCTGCTGCCCGGCATTCTCTGTTTAAGCACAACCATTTCCTGACGGCATAACACAGCAATAGCAGTCCTGGCTCCAATTTGCTTACCAACCAGGTATTGCTTTACCTTGCGGCGACTCACGCCATCAAGAAGCATCTTTAACGCTTCACGGGACAATTTGTTGTATTTACGTGCCATTAATCTACTCCGCGGAACCATACAATCTACGTAGCGTGGTAGCAGTAGATGCAGATATCGCCCTTAAAATCTCCTCCTTACTTACATCACTGCGGGAGAGGAGTTCAGAAAGCGATATTTCCTTTAACGACTTTTGCTTCTCTTTGCAGTTCTCGACCAGTTCCGCAGGAATAACAAACCTACTATCAATCGGCACAAGTTCATCAAGCGTTTGTTTGGGTACGTTAAACGTAGGATTCTTGAACACCGCAGATTCGGTCCTTAAGTTAATTTTCGACATTGTTTCGTAACTCCACTACTCAGGTCTTGGAACCATATAGTTCACGTAGCTTTTCTGCGACTGAAGATACGGCGATTTCACCAGTTGCAGCCCCTACGGTAAGGTCTACCAGTTCAGGTGAGTCAAATACCTGCACCCCGTTACGGCGTAGGAATAGCAGCGCACTGTTTAGCGCGGTACGCTTATTGGCATCATTGAATATATGCCCTCTCGCAGTAGCCACCAGGTAGGTTGCGGAGACTTCGAAAAGGTCGGTAATCTCTTCGTACACAACTCTGGCCTGGACTCTCCCGATAATGGCCTCTGCCCTGCCCGGATCTGACATACCAGGCAGGCCGCCGTAGCGGCTTATATTCGCATCATGAAGCGCTATCAGTTCTTCCGGTGATATATGCCTCATTATCGGTTAACCAGTTCCTTGTTGGTGGAGTCCAGGGTGTCAAACAGGGATGCAAATTCAGCATCCAGCGCCGCTTTTTTGTAGGCTTCGAAAGTAGCCTTGCTGACAATTACTGCTGGCTCACGGCCTCTGCGGGTGATTTCAACCTCTTCCCCGGCTTCAACATTGTTGAGCACTTCAGAAAGGTTGCCGCGCGCGGTACGGAAGTTAATGGATTGCATAAACACCTCGTGTACTCGTTATGTGTACACAATTATAAACTTCACAGGCATAAAGCACCAGCACTTTGCAGCTTAAATCACCGGACAATCATCAAATTCCCCACTTCGGGCATCATTGATGACATGAGTGATCACACCAAAAACAGCATTACTACCCGTGTAACCATCGTCATCTACTGGTAACGCCTCTTTCTTCCCGGTGCTTAAATCCTCCAGGTGCTGGCGCGGATACTTTCGGTATCTCTTTATGCGATATTCACCCTCCATAGCGCAGACAAGCAGCGAACCATCAACCGGAGTAAGCGAGGAATCAACCACCAGCAAAGCACCCTGCAATATTCCCTCACGGTGATGGCTGTCTGCCGCCCGCATGAAGTAGGTCGCTGATGGATGCCTGATTAGTTGCTGATCAAGAGAAATTCGGCTTTCAACATAATCCGCCGCAGGAGAAGGGAAGCCCATAGCGTTTTCACCTCAACAATACTGTTCATTTATACAGTATACATTAAAGAGACACCTTTGGTGCAAACGCGTTACGTACATCAACCACCGCTGATGATTTTGTGCGCTTTGCTACTATTCATCACCAACGGATCAGCGTAACCTCGTTGCCAATCAGTTAATAAGGAATTAGCTATGCCTGCCCGCATTCCTCTCGATCCTGTATTGCCCAAAAATTTTGACTGCACTCCTAACGAGAAACGCTCTAAAGCTCAGCTGGACGTCTGGTGGGACCATCCCTATGGGGTTACACAACCTGACGGGAAAATTGTTGTTTATTGTCTGAATGGTGGCGCGTGGGACCGTCCATCCGTGCTTGGTTTGGCAAATAACTATGATGAAGCCTGTGAACTTGCCGAAGGGCAGCAGGCTAGATGGGTGAAAACACGGTCACAGCCGACATTCATGTTTTCAAAAGAACCGCCATTTATACTGGCGAGGATGCCGCAGCGACCGGATCATCAACAAGAAATTGTTGCTGAATTTTCCTCAAGGGATGAGATGAATCTCTTCTCATTAAAGCAGGAAGAAAGGGAGCGCGTCGACGTGTCTCCAACTCTCGACCACAACCGGATGAACCTGGCCCAACTCGCCTGGTACAGCAAAGAATTAGAGATGTCTATTGCCCGACTTGAAAACGAAAAAGCCGCTATCCAAGCCCAGCATGAAGTAGTTCTGAACCGGATTAGAGAAATGCAAAACGATAATAGAGGCTAAATCGAGGTAGAAAACACATTGTTTAAGGCCACTAATTGTGGCCTCAAAGGGGAGAGATGCTTATTTGCTATGGCTAAAAATCAAATGAGACACTTCATGTGGTTGTAGCTCGTCAAGATCCGGGGCCACAAAACCTTTTCCGAAAGACTTCACAAGTAATTTACCAGCCGCATCATTGTCACCTATTACACGAAAGTCATACGGCAGCATCGCAAGTTGACGGCGTAATCCTGCGGAGAAAGTCGAACCTAACAGCGCCCACGAATTGCCGCCCGCATTGTGTACAGCTGCGCTCTTAAAAATAGACTCAGTTATCCATATTGGGCCATCTTTTAAAGGAAGATAGGTTCCCCAAAGTAACTGTCTGCCGTGTGATCGCGTGAAATACCGGGCCATCTTCGGATTGCTATGCTGCTTAGGAGCACCTGGTCTATATGTCTGATACCCAGCCAACATCCCATCAAACCTGTATAGAGGGAATGTAACTACTCCTTCGCTTTCATCGATCCACTGTCTATATGGGTGTATATCATGGCGGTAGTTACGAGTTAGCAAATGAGCTTCCAGCTTTCCAAATTTTGTCATATTCCGTTCTTCCTGCATACTGGGCATGTGTTCTCTGTGAAATATGGGAAACTATTATCCAGCTCATCTACCCACTGTTTATGGTCGAAGCAGAAAAATATCTCCCACGGCATTCCATATTCTTCCATCCATAGGCGGATCTGCATTTCTATTGGAATCGGCGGTATTGCAGACACCATATCAACAGGATAACAGTTCAGACGACGTTCCAGTTCTTCTACTCTCTTCTGGAGATGAAATATCCGATCCAGATGCACACGCCGCTCCCGTGCCATTTTAAAATAAAGCTCGCCGGTCATCATTAACTCCTACATTCAGGGCAAGAGTTCCCTTCCGCAAAATAGGGGAAACTGCTATCAAGCTCATCACACCATCTGCGATGGTCGTAGCACCAAAACGCCTCCCACGGTGCACGGAAATACTTCATCCACCAGGACACTCGATCAGGTATATCTGCTGGTGGCAGCTCTTCTGGCAATAATTTGCCTGATAATTCCCTTTCCGCCCGCGCCAGCATTCCTTTTAGACTCGCATTCTCTTTTTCAAGAATCTCTATGCGCGCCTGTAACTCAGCTTTCGTTGGCATGGTCCGCCTCATGCTTTTCAGCCACCAGCGGCAATAAAGCCCTGGCCATCTTATGAACCAATAGTGCATCAATAATGCCAAGCGTATGCCCCGGCTTAATGTTTAATGCCGCCTCAAGGTGACACCTTTCCAAGCCACTTTTCTCGGCTTGTTTATGATGATCTGGCGTAATAACGTCGCCCAAAACACGGCTAATTCTTTCTCGTAATTGCTGGGTGCCAGCACACTTGATCGCTGTATCGTGGAGACGGTTAACCAGTTCGCGATAAACATGCGGCTTAATGCGGATACGTCCACCGGTGACGCCCTTTCCTGGCGCTGACACCGAACTATCCGGAATATCCGGATAGTTGCCAGCCTCGTAAGCTACCCGCAGCCAGTGCATGAATGTTTCAGTGGACACACAACCACAGTCCACATCGATTTTTCCGCGTTGCTGTTCCAGCCACTGCTCAAAATTCAATCTACACGTATTACTTTCATGTTGCTCTTTTTGTCTCAAGGCCAGTACCTGTTGGGCCAGTTCCAGAACGATACCGGGTGACGCTAACCTCTCAAATTCCAATAAATAGTTTGTGTCAGGATGACAAGTAGCCTCGCCTGCAAAAAATACCAATTGCTGTAAGTATGCTGTCGTTAGAGTAGTCATTTCTTTTTGCGCCATTTCTTTTCACATTCCTTAGTCCATTTTTCAATGTTCATTTTGGCAATATCAGTCATTCCGTCACCCAAGAAATACTTTTTCCGGTATGTCTTGCACTTAAACCACACTACAACAGCCACCAGCCAGAAAATAAAAGGCCATACAGCAATGCCAACGACAGCCGCGATAAAGCCCAATAGCCATAAATGAAGCTCTCCAACTTCTGTTTCCGGCAATATTCTTAAAGAATTAAACAGCAGGGTGAACGAATGGTCGTATGCATTGGCAGTATAAGACATGCAATCCATATAATTAAAGTCATAGCCTGCGGCTGCCGCCCATAATGGGCGGTCAAGAAAATGTTTTAGTGTCATCATATAAATTTAAGGTTCAGACCAGTTATCTTCAATAGCAATGCTTAATCTTTGTAGCCATTCTGCTAATTTCAGCATTGCTTCTCTTTCGCTTAAACCACGAGGAAAATCATCAAGCGAAATTGTTGGCTTGAAGCCCCCGTAATTATCCATTTCAACTGTCAGATTTTGTTCCAGCACGGTATTTCTTACACGGCTATTGTGCCGGAGCAAATATACTGAGCGTGATTTATTGGTTTTGTGGTCGAGCTGATATTCGGTAAGTATCATCTGGCTTTTGCCATGACTATTACCTCTCCACATACTTACCTCACTTAATAAAACAACTCCATGCGTAGTTGATGATTTTTTCCCACGTAATATAAATCTGCACTCCGGCAGTAAAACCAAAGCCAACAATTGCTGAAAAAATCAAAACATTTACTTTTGACATTATAAATTTTCTCTCGGTGTCGTAGGTGATAGCACCATAATTTCTAATTTAGTGAGTTAGCAGTTCCATTTTTTGGATGATTTCCGCATGAGCATCATCGTTGTCAACACTTAACTCGTTTAATGCCTCTCGCACTACATCAACTTCTTCTGGTTGGAAGAAGTCATCTCGGTAGTCACCAAATAGAACCGAAACAAGCCTGCCACCAGCAACATCAAGATTGGCGCTAACAGGTGGCTCTTTACCATCCTCAAATTCGACTACAAAAGTTAATTTCCCCATCGTTACCACCAGCGACAAATTGAATACAAACCCAGCGCTGCCGCCATCACAATTCCTACCGTGGTGAATGCTTCAGGCCAGCTCATTGATTCACCTCCTGCGGCGGTTCTGGTAGCGGCATCCAGTGTGACGGTTTCCACGACGCACCAGGAATTATCCACCCATCATTAGCGTCAGGATGCCCCGGGATGTAAGTAGCCCATTTCATTCGCCAGTCACCTTTCCTGTCAAACTCCACGGCAACAAGCACGGCTGTTTTGGTATTCGGCATTCGCTCACTACAGCTTATCCAACCATCCGGAGTTACCGGAACTTGCGGAATGGCTGTCTGCTCTCGAACGTCATTAGTCGCTATCGGTTCTGCTGCCAACTGACTGGCATATTTGTTAATGGTAACGATAAGCTCTTGCTCAGCCTCATCCAGACAATCACCGATACCTCGCCTGTCACCGTCAAAATCATCGAAATCGGCACGAATCTTGGCAACCTTCAGGATTGCGGACAACACCTCACTAGGAATTACCGGATAGTTGGTTGACGTTTCCGCGATTTCCCGAAAATTATTGGTTGACGAATTCTTGTTTTCCCGAAAGTTTCCGGACTGAAGCATGGCGGCGCGGCAGGCGTTCCAGCCATCTGCGTAACAATCTCTGTGTGTCTTGAAATATGTCACCGCCCTTGGTACATCGTTTACGTCTATTTCATCCGGCACAACCGGCGCAGGTGAGTCAGCATAAACAGGAATAACGTCCGATTGCTCTTTATTGCTTTCATCCGTTAAAGCCCAGAATAATTTCCCGGCCGGATGTTTGAAAATATAAGCAACTGGTTCTGCTTCCAGTGATGCCAGCGCGATTTTGTATACTTCCAGATCCATTTGTGCAGTTACTAAATCAGGATAACGATCCATAACCGTTATATTGCGCTTAATTATCTCTATTAATTGTTCTTTAGTAAAAGTGGTCATTCGTTATGCCTCAATACACAAAATCTGTTTTAAATTCATGGTTACATTCTGGGCAGCATGTTTCGTAACCTTTTATTTCTTCACATGCCTGTTTTGCTCCAGAAAATTCCCAGAAATCAGCATCGCAAAGCAGATCGAAATTGTGGCCGCATTTTGGGCATTCAGTATCAAGTGATAAACTCCAGTAAGCAGGTGTGTTTTTGTCCATATCACTCTCCTTTACCCTCAAGCATAGCGGCACGGCAGGCGTTCCAGCCTCTTACCTCTGCAATAGCGGCAACAGCATCAACCGCGTACATGCTAAGAGGATTAGGCATTGGTTTTTCTTCCGGTACTACTGGAACGGGTGGAGCGGCGTAGACCTCAATAATTCCATTATCAATAGGCCATTCCCCATCCTTGATGTAGTCACTTGTGCCATCGACCTGCTGTTCTGCAATGTGGAAAGCACCTATTGGTTTTGCTTCCAGCGATGCCAGAGCAATTCGTGCCAGTTCTTCCGCTTCTTCTGCTGGCAGTACAACGTTGCTACCAGGTCCGTATGTTTCGCGCCACTGCTTGATTGTCAGCAGTCGCTCTTTGGTAATAGTGGTCATGCCGTATCCCCTTCTTGATATTTTTCAAACCAGAACACAACCGGGTCAGATTTCATTTCAACCAATCCCATACGAACCAGCGCTTTGCCTTTCCCGGACGCAAGGAATTCACGACGACCATCACTGATAATTCGCCGATAATCTTCCAGGCTACTGCAATGCTTGTGCAGATTGCATGGGTGGCATGCCGGAACCAGGTTGGATATATCGTCACGTTCCTGGTGAAGCATATTCCCAGCAAAACGAATGACCGGTTTTACATGGTCTGCATGCCACTTTTCGCCAAGTTCACAGCCACAATAAGCACAGCGACCGCCGAACTTCATGCGCAGCTCTGCACGTTGTTTTTTCGTCAGTGCCATTTCAGTTTTCCTTATATGGATTAATTTTATTGTGCAGTGTATTGAACGACGCCCATACCACGTCGTTATACAATTCAATAACTGGCTCAATTATTTTCCCGATTACCCAGACAAAAATTAGCGGGGATATCGGTGTCATCAACACGATAAACAGAATGAGAAACAGAAATTCTGTCGCTCTACTTTTTCGCGGATATTCTTTTCTGAATAATGTCGGCACATCACTCTCCTTTAGTGCGCAAGTGGTTTTTCCAGCGGTTTTGCGCCGCGCTGGGCTTTTTGCAAAAACCACAATCCATCATCCCGTAATATTTCATCAACCCCATCCGTCGGTTGCTGAGTCTCACCCACTGCCAGACGCCAGGAGCGTTTCTACGAACTAACAGAATCTTTGCTTTACGGTTTTTCATCGTTTTGCTCTCCTGCGTTTCTTTGCTTCGCGTCGTGCAGCCGCAATACCGGTATGGCGGCGCTTTGGTGCCGGGATGATGTTGTCAGCCATCAGGACATGCGGCTTTGCAATTAGCGCAGAAGTCCAAAAACAAGGCGGGTACGGTAACAAGCCGAAAAATGCCACACGCATTACTCACCTCCTTTGATGCGAATGCCAGCGGCGCGCTCGGCTTCACTTTGTTCCCAAAACCACTTGTGAAGCTCCATAAGCTTTTCGTCAATCGGTGCATATTTGCGATTAAAGTAGGCCTGAGCATCTTTCTCAGATTCGTCCGGCAATTCGCCTGGGCCAAACAGTGTGTTATAAATCCATGCCAGTCCGCTTTTAGCGTCGCCAGTTGCCTGCCATTCGATAATCGCAGCCTGCATGACCAGAATGTTTTTCCCGATTAACAGGTCCAGCTCTTTGAACCGGTTGCGGATGTATGCATTCTCGCTTTGTAATTTTGCGTTGCGCTTCTCTGCGGCTTCCAGCTCAACACGCAGCTTCCCTACAGTTAGCGCAATTTCCTCGTTCTCCTGGTCGCGGCGTTTTATGTATTGCTGGTTTCTTTCCCGTTCATCCAGCAGCGCCAGCACGGTTTCTGGTCCGGTCAGAAATTTGAAGGCGTTGAGCGCATCAATATCCACACCGTAATCTTTAAGTTCCTGTTCACTTAACAAATCATCATCAGCTGGCAACATTAACAGGCGTTCCATTGCTGGAATTGCACGTTCCGCCACCTCACGCAATGCCTGGTAATTAATTTCGCTCACTGGTTGCCTCCTTTGCGAAGCTGGGCAGCAAAGTCAACTAACCACTCAGTCATTTCAACCTTCCCTACCAGGTCTGAACCAGGGTGCATACAGCAATCACTCTGCGCCGCTTTGAAATCCTTATACTCATATTCTTGGACCACCAGATTTTTTGCAGCTTCTATAGCAGCATCCACCCCCTGCGCCCGCACTTCAGACAGGAAAGCATCAGTGGCTGGAATGGGCTTTTGTGGTGATATAGCAATGCGAATTGTCTCAAGGTCTGGATCTGTTTCCGCTGCTGGCACCTTGATATAACCCATCTGCACCCCATTCATGATGAATCTGCGACGGTCATCACATATCGCCTTTAGCCCCGCATTCTCCGCCACCAGCGCCGCGAGATTAGTCTCAAGCTCTGCAATTCGACACATAGCATCAATATTTGTGTCCTCCAGGCACTTAATTTCACCAAGCAGCTCCAGTGCAACCTTTGGGTTGAACGCGGCAACATGACGAGCGTTGTTCTCTGCATTTTTCTGTCCATCAAAGCCGGTCCATTTGATAACGTCTTCACATCGTTCATCACCGGGCGTGTGCACCGCATAAGTACCAGTATCCGTCGAAATAAATGCGACCCATTCGTCTGGTGTTGCCTTTTCTGCCGCCTCACGCAGTACCTGATAGTCAATTGTCATTCTCGCCATCCTTCACAGTTGTAATCACTACAGCCTTCAAAATCATATGGGCTGTACTGCCAGGTTATTTTTCCGCAATGCGGACAATTCCAACGCACCTTCCCGCTTCGCGACTTCTTTCTTCTGTTCTGCTCTTTCAACCAGTCAGGCATGACCAAACCTGCGCCCTGAACCATTGTTCTGCGGTTAAAGTTATTGATATTGAACGTCCGGCGCTTTGCTGCATCAGCAATGGAAAATGGCAACCAAACTATTCCTGGTTCGTTTTTGTTGGCGACGCTAAAGATGGTCGCTTTACTGAAGTCATCTGTTGGCAATCCACCGTGTTGAAGCCAGTAAACATCGTTGCCGTTCCAGCTACCTTTTTTGTAGGCCACATACTCAGTGCAATCTGACTCAATCAGGCTTTCTGTAGGGATGTACTGGCAATCAACGTGCCACACAGCCATTGCATCCACACTATCGGCACAAACAGGCTGATCGATATCTCGCCCACAATTCCAGGCTTTTTGGGCTTCTTCCAGCGTGTAAACATGAGCGCGATCGATATCAGAACTGTAACCATTGCCGTTATGGCAATGGAATGAGGCGTTATTACCCACAGTTTCACGCAAGCACATCATGTAAAAACGGTTACTCACTGGATGCCTCCCAGCAAATTTGTCTTATATAAGAACTGTTAACGCGCTTTACTTTCCCGTCGAACTCCAGTTTCTTTAGACGACGCAAAACGTATGCCGTTTTGAGTGTGCGATATTTATCCCTAAGCCAGTTGGTCACGACGTAAGTCATACAGCGCCCGTGTTCTTCCAACACCCGAACTATTTCTTCGTCGGTTGGCTTGCTCATTTTGTCGCTCCTTCAGCTTTCTCTACTTTCGCTGCCATGATTTCCAGCTTTTGTGCTGCCGATGCCGCTAACCTGTGAAATTCTTCATCTGTTTCAACTGGAATTGGTACAAACCTGACACCAATTTGAGCAAGGCTATGCGCCATTTCGAGACTTGTTCTTAACTCTGCTGGGGATGCTTTATTCAGGCCGACTTCCTCACAAATAACTGATTGCATACGCTCGCCCTACTGAATACGCTCAAACTCGATTACCCAAACCCAGGGATTAGCACTCCAGCTTTCTTCGCCGTAGATGGATTCCCACAGGCGCTGGAACGCAACCTTGGCCATTGCGAAATCCCCCTTGGGAGTAAGGAATGTTCCCGGGTGATCAGGAAGCAAACTTCCAGCAGGCGGAACGCCCTCATCCCTTGCATCGCATTCGCTGATATCGTTCAACCGCTCAACGCGCACGTTGGTAATTTCCAACAGGATGCGTGATGCCCATCGCGGCATGTGAATTGATGGACGCCACCCACCATCAAACTTTTCATTCACAGTGTGAGGTTTCCAGTCGGCATCATCGGGTATCGACCATAAGCCGTAATCACCAGGTTTTTGCTCGCAACTGGCCCGATAAATCCTTGCTGCGTTCTTCTCATCGCCACGACAAAGGTTGTCGTTCCAGTCCACACTGCAACCATCCTCATTGCCTAATATCGCCCATGTTTCACGAACCCAAATTCGATCGCCGACGATACCAAAGGGGCAATTGAAAACACTGCTTACACCATCAGCCCCGTACCACTGAAAACCTGCACCAATTTTTCTAACCATCACTGGTGCTTCTGGACCAACTTCCGCAGGCTGATTTTTCATTATCCGCCGCGTCTGCGTTTTCCTTCCTTCGAGGATGGCCCGGACCATCTCATCGTTGAAAATCATGCCGCGCTCTTTCACTTCGCCTTTCATGCATCCCCCTTACCCATGTGCGACGATGCCGCCAAAAGTGATAGAGAACAGCCAGAAATAGATCGCGGCCATAATGATTTTGAATGCCGTGTTCATATTTTCAGCTCCTGTGATTGATTGGATACATGCCGCGCCTTGCGGCATGTTTTTATTTTCACTTTCTCTGTTTTAAAAATCAAGATTTATTAGAGCAATTATTGTTGATGAAGAAGCGCGTTTTCATACTCCCTGACCATTAACGTAAGTACACCGTGACTTCTGAAAACACGCGCCACTTCAATCTTATCTTCCAGCGCGAACGCGATTTTACTTAGACCAATTTTCTTAAGGAGATCAATCTTTGCTGGGCCGTCATTTCTGTCATCGGTGGCAGGACGCATAGATAGCAAAGGCTCAGCCCCGTTTGTTACGTACTTCCGCAGCCAGGCTCGTGTTTTATCCCTTGCGATCTCACAGCGCCCGGTTACAAACCAGACCGTGTAAACGTTAAATAACTGGCGCACCATATCAATAACTGGAGTGATGGGAGTATCGGTGTCACAGGCAAGGTTAAACTCGTTCCAGTGCTCTGTTAATGCACCTTTGCCAGGTGGTGGAAGCAAATGCAGCCTGTCTTCCGTTGCCTCTGATATCGTCCCATCAATATCTACTATGACGATGTACGGACGTTCCTGGTGTGCGTGTTTATTGAAAATACTCAAATGCCCTCCTCATTGGACGAAAAAAATGCTGGTGGGACGCACTCCACCAGCATTAAAAGTGACACTGTAACTATCAGCGAACGTAAATAGTGCCGCCGTTCTCTTTTTCCCATGCATCGCTACGTGCATAGCAAACATCGAGAAGTCTTCTTGCCGCTGTTTCCTCTAAACCCAATTCGACAACCAACTGCTCATGACGGCGGGTAACCACATCAAACAGGGTATGCAACCCTTTAGTTGCCAGATCATCAATGAATTCCGGTTCGAACGGCAGCTCTGCATCTGCCAACATAACCTCTTGCGCCCACTCAACTCGACGGACCAATTCCGGGCGGCGGCTTTCCATTTCTTTACAGATCAATTCATGGAAGAACTCTACCCAACCTTCCGGCTGGAACTCGCGGAAAATTGCCAACGGCTGGAAGTTTGGCATCAACCATTCGTTGATTCGGATATCAATGGCATAGCCCATGTCGCAGCAGAACTGATAAGCAAAGTCCAGCTTAGAAACGATATAAGGACGCTCGTTATTGAACTCTTTAGGCGATGAGATCCCATAAGCCAGGAGGCGCGGGAAGAAGGAGATTTGCCCTAACGTCGGATGAAGTTTGCTTGCAGGGAAACGGCGCTCAGTAATGCCATACATTTCCTTCTTGAGCGTCGCAAATTTGGCATTCTCATTAACCAGCGCGGTAACCTCTGCTTTTTTATTAGCAAATGCCACGCGCGCCTCGCTTGCATCTTTAATAGTTTTTTTGAGCTGTTGGTTAAGGTCGGCGACCTGCTTACGCAGTTCCTGTCGCTCGCTTTTAGCTTTGTTATAGCGTTTCTCAAGGTTAAAAGGATCAAGTTTCATGATCTCTTTATATTGAGATTTTAGCGTTGAAATCTGTGAGTTCCGCAGTTCAACCATCGCGGTCATTTCATTGAGTTTTGTTTCCAGCTCAATGCTTATACGTTCGGCATTATCAGCACGCTGGTTGGCGTCATGCGTCGCATCGTCGATCGCGTCCTGTTGCTGGCGTTTCAAATGTTCAATTTGCAGCTGAAGCTCTTCAATTTCTTTACCCTTCAGACCGAGATCCAACTGCATATTTTCAGCTGCATCTACCAGGGAGTTATGGCTATCAGCTTCTGCGTTATAAACATCAATAAGCTGTGCGTGAAGCATCTCCGCTGACTGAACCGCATTATCAAAAAAACGTGCTGTGAGGTCATCACAACTAACGCGGCGTTGCGCGGCCCGGATGTTCTGGATAATGGCCGGGATACCGGCATTCAGGACATCAGGGATAGATACATTTTCGATTGATTGGTTTTGTGCTGAAGTGCTCATTTCAAAGTTCCGTATTAGCTTGTGCTTCGGTCATTTTTCCTAAGTATGAAGGTGGAAGGACTACGCAATTTGTATCCAGTCCCTCACCTATGGCAGCCTGTAAAATTCTGGCTAAGGTGAGTCTCTTGTTGCGATACCTGGTGATGACATGCCTGATACCGCCGGTCGGCGTAACAAAGGCGATCAGCCAGTAGTGATATTTCCGTCGGAATGGCCACATAGTGCACCTTATGGATTGCTCTAATAAAAAACGTGATGAGTGTACATCACGTTTTAAAAATATGGAATTATTAGAGCAATATTATTCTGATTCTCGCTCAAAAAACGAGCTAATGAGGGGAAGCCAATCCTCTGACACTTCGCGAGGCCGCGGTTTGCCGTGGAAAAAGATTATTCGGCAGTCCTTTGGTAATGTCCCATTCCCCCTGGAGTAACGCGCGCTCGCATATTTTGAACCAGGTTCCACAACATCGGCCTTGTAACTTACAAACCATCCTGGATACAGATCCTGAAATGCTGGTGTATCATCACCCATAACCTTCCGCAAAAACCCCTGATCACCCCAGCATTCAGTAGTAACACAACGAGCAATCCAACCTTCCGGATCTTGCCAGAATGCACTCCAGATATGCGCTTTTACACTATTTGGTATCCACAGGGCACCGCTACCACGATATTGTGGATGGTAAAAATCCCTAAGCATGGTGAAACTGGTTGGTGGGTTCTCAAGGATTGGGCGTATATCACCGGCAATAACCGTGTCCAAATCCAGATAGAACAGATCATCGGTTATATCCGGTCGGAACAACTCGATTTTCGCCCACCAGCCACGGCACTTTTGCCACTGGTTGATCAATGGGATAACTTTGACGCCAGGTACATGTAAACGCTTCAGGTCTGTCAGGCAAATAATTTCATAGCCTTTTGGCAGTTGATTAACCAGCCACTGCACATCGGAAGCGTTATAGTCACCACCAGAGCGAAGAACTAAAGCAATCTTCATGCTGCACCATCACCTTTCACTTTCATCAATGTCAGGTTTCCGCAAAATACGGCACCAGTGTCGATATAATGCTGATTCCAGAATGTCTTCGGGCTTTTCACCGGAGTGTGACCAAAGATAAAACGATCTGCGCCCGAAATTTCGCCACCAATATCATCCATCGAATCACTGATACGCTCGCGTGCCCAGACAACGTTGAAAAGCGGCACCTCCTTACCGAATTGATATTCATTATCCGGATAGTCGGCATGGGCTATAACGATAGTTTCTTGCCCGGTGTTCAACTCAATGATATAGGGCAGACGTCTTACCAGCTCCACCAGCGCCCTGGCTAATATTTCCTGATCAGTGTCCAACATGAAGAACCATTGTCCACCATTCATTAGCCAGTTATTCACGTTGCCATCAGGACTTAACGCATCGAGCATCAACCGCTCATGGTTCCCCATCACTGCCCTGAACCAGGGCATCTGCAATAGTTCCAGACATTCGACATTTTCAGTACCGCGATCGATAAGGTCGCCGACCGATATCAGTAAATCCTGCGCCGGGTCAAAATCCACACGATGGAGTTCGGACATCAGTCTGGTGTAGCAACCATGCAGATCACCAACAACCCAGACATTCCTGTATTTGGTACCGTCGATACGGTGATAAATTGTGGGTGCCATCATGTATTCTTCAGCCATTCTTTAAGAGTCATCTGCGGAATACCTCCCATTTTCCCGCATGAAACAACGTCAATCTGTTCACGCGCAGACTGGAATAACAAAGGCAGGTGACTTAGATTTTTTGGCGTGCCGCCGGAGTGAACGCGTGGTTCTTGTGTAGCATCAACGCCCACCAGGGCTACATGTTTGAATCCGATATGGAAGGCCAGGTTCAGAGCACCATATGCACTATTGCCGCTGGCAATTTCATTCTCATCTTCGCAAAGGCCGAAATGTGCGGACCAGCGCCATGCCCACCACTCGGGAGAATTCGTATTTTTTGGCTCCGTGCCGCGTTCAGCCACACGACGGAAGCACAGAACGCCATCTATGACTTCACGTTCTTTAACATCGGGTAGTGCCATGCAATAACAAACACCACGGCGACGGCGGCCACGACCAACGCGCCGCATATTGTCTGGCGATGGATCAAGTGTGAAAAAATAAGAAGCGCGGTTAAGCCAGTCGATGGCCCCATTGACCGCTATAATCGGCACTCCGCGCGGCGCAACAAAGTTTGCGGCGCTTGGGCCACTGCCGACGATAATAACGCGATCACTGCCTCTAAATTTATTCTTGGGAAACATTGAATTGCACTGCTCCTACTTGCATTCAAAATATGTAAATCTGCGTGTTTTTTGCGGGTATCCAGGAACTGCTGTTGCCATTTTGAAATAGACACCTGCGTTGGATTCCGTAGTGCTTGAGGATGCGCGCCATGCCAATGAAGGCCGTTTTGCAGAGAACAGTCATAGCCGACTAATACAACTACTTCAGCCCCTGATTCAGCCGCCAGACTGATAGCCTGCGCGCCGCTATTTACCCCTTCCGCCGGTCCACAATATCGCCTGTACTCCAACGAAAATGATTTCGCCGCCGCCAGGTTGGCTGTCACTTTGCGGAACCTCCCTCCCGGTATGGTGGAACCGTATTGCTTCCACCATGACAAATCACCGGCGTATAAGGCATAAATGTCATCGAACATCTGCCAGGAATTGTTAACCGCGATGATTGAACAGCCAGTTTTTTCTATAGCAGCACAGTCCTCACGAGTGAGTGACGGACCGCTACCGACACAAAAAACAGTCCTAGTCGCCCTGGGTGGTATGTTCATTCTCAGCTGCAAATTCAGCCTCCAGGCGAGCATTCATTTCAGCGATTACAGGGTCCACTACAGCATCTGTTTCCTGTTCATTACGCGGCATGACCGATGCCAGCGACTCATAATTAACCTTGGATGACACGATTACTCTCCCGATGTTGATGTGCACTACCATAAAGAGACAATATGCACTAATTAATTTATTATTTTAAGCAGCATACAACCACTTATCGCCGTTCAATACATGCTCAATAGCCTCACCCTTTTTAAGGCTTATGTATTCCAGGATGGCGGTAATCGCTTGTTCTGCACCATACGCAAGAACAACGTAGTAACCTTCCTCTCTAAGCCTGCGCATCCAGGCAATCTGCTCTTTCGTCGGGGCTTTACCATTTGGTTCTTTAAGCTCAATTCGCATGCCGTGATAAATACCGCATGCTTTATCGAGACTCATGTCCGGATAACCTTTTTTCTGCCCTTCAGCCTTCATTTTCCCGGCGGTTGCTTTTGAACGCTTCCCTCCGTTAGGCGTTGCATGCAACAGCTCATAAATTTCAGGGTAATTGCGCTCGAAGTAATCAAAAATGAAAACCTGTTCGTAGTGCTCGCAATTTCCTACTCGCAGATCAGGATTTTTTGCCAGTGCTGCAAGCGCCTTCGCATGTGGCGAAACTTCTTTTACCGGGGCAAGTGATAAGAACGGATCCTTTTTGGGCTTTGGCTTAGCCCATCCTTTCTTCCTGCGCTTACTGAAAGCCAGATACTCTTGCTCAGTAAAGCGCAACACAATCAGTCAAATCCTGCCGGTCGCATGCCATATTTACGCTGTTTTGCGGCCTGCTCTTCCCTGTGCCATTGCGCACACTCAGCGTCACAATAGATGCCTGATTCAATCGGTTCATTGCAGTAACGACACTTCCCTGTAAATACCTGACTCACGACCTGTGCCTGCTTTCTGATGTTATCTATGGCCATGTCTTTGAGAGCTTCTAACTGATTCATGCTCAGCTCTGCATCATCAACACGTTCTGCCAATTTTGTTTCCTCATGAAGAACCTACTTAAGGGCAGAATGATACATTTCACAACCAAAATTGCACTAATAATTTTATTTTATTGAGTTAAATAATCAACAAATGACTAGCGGTAGAATCACCATCATCTATTTCTGGCAGGCTGACTATGGCTACATCAATCACTACAACCCAAAGCACCCGGCAATATCCTCTGTCGCGGTATGACGACCGCAACATAGCCGATCCAATACTCAGGGCAGAGCTACGCAAAGAGGTGATGCTTATGTGTGAATCGAACGACAAGAATCTGACGATTTATTACGTTCTTCCCGATGAGCAATATCGCCCGGATTTGCTGGCTTACCGTATGTGGGGCATAGCAGAGCTACGCTGGGTTGTGACGCTCGCCGCCGGGCTTGAGGATGAGTCTCAGGGTATGACTGTTGGCAAAAAATTAAAACTCCCACCTGCCACCTGGATCCGCGAAATGATTCGCCATTTCCAATATGACGGCCAGGTGATAGGGACATTATCCATTGCATAAGGGGATTGAATGCCAACTGAATATGCTCGCGACAACCTTGGTCGCTATCAGACTGATGGATTAAGTGCAAAAGACTTTAACAAGGTCTTCGATCTTATCCGTAAACAGCAGCGTCAGAATCGGCGAAACGCGCGGCGTACACTCACCCCAAGGATTATGGGGATGCGTAACCGCGAACTTGAGGCATTCCTCAGCCTTGGGAAAAAGAAAGATGGCACCTACTTTACGCCCGAAGATATACGCAGTTTCAACACCTCAAGGCAGGCTCATAAAACCAAATTCAAGAGCACCGTACCCGGCATTACCTATGCTCAGCTGGTGGCGCAGTCCACCAGCATTGATATAAAACGCGCTAACAACAAAGTTTCTGATGGCACAGGGATCAAAGCCGCGACATTCCTCGGGCTAAAACACAACCTTGCATTGATATCTGTTAATGCCTCGGATGAGTCGGTCCACCAGCATCACCGTGTCAGAATTCGATTTGAGGAATGGGATAAAGCCGTTGAGGATATTGCTGAAGACGGTGCGAAAAAAGCCCGAATCGCTGCCGATCTCTGCAAGGGCCGGGTATCTTTCGACTGTGATTGTGGACGCCATCAATACTGGTATCGTTATATGGCCACGGCTGGTAACTATGCTGTCGCGCCGCCAAAAGAGTATGCATTCCCCAAAATCCGCAACCCTGATCTGACTGGCGTGGCTTGCAAACATGTTTTGCACGCTATGACGCGTTTTCAGTCTCCCACATGGCACAAGGCCATCATTATTGCCCTGGAAAAAGCAGCTGAACAGGTGGCCTTCGGCGATGACAAGCGGAAGACAACAACCTATTTCAAAGGCGAACTGGCTAAATCGCTCGCGCGCAACCGGACAACAACGACGGATCAGGCTAAAGCTGCGCGTGAGTATGAGCTGTATCTGAAATCTCAGGATGCATTAGGCAAAAAACTACGCGCCAAAGATAGCGCCACGGACAACGTTCGCCGGTTGTTAAAAAAAGCTCGCACCACGGCAAACAGGAAGAATGCCGAACTAAAAGCATCGCGGGTGAGGGAAGCCCAGGCTCGCGCTGAAGCCGACGCTCTCAAAAAAGCCCTGCAAACGCAGGCGAACAACCTCATAAAGTTTTTCATGAGTCAGGGAATGGACAAGGCCGCTGCCACCGCGCAGGCGCGAAGCATTCTTGAGACACAAATTAACGAAGCCCGTAAACGGAAAGGATAATCGATGGCTGGTTTCTTTGATGACATGTTTGAGGACACAGAACCATCACAACAAGTGACTGGTGATAACCTCCCGGACACCGAATCGGATCCGGATATTCCAGGCGAAGGTTCTGAACTGATTGAAGAGGAAGATATTGATGCTGAAATCGAAACCGATGGTGTTAACGTTGGTAATATTGTTGATCCTGTGGAGGACAATCACCTTCCCAATCTGGATCACGGCCTGCTTAGTGATTCTGGTGTGCGCCACCGTTATCAAGGTCATGCAGTTTTTAATAACCTTGTGCGGATGGACTGGCTCAAAGCAATCAAGCTAGACCCAGACTCATTCGATGCGGTTCTATACCGCGCAATACCTTACAGAGACAAAAATGCACCTGAAACGGCATCTGAAATAATAGAACCGAACCAACGCATATATGACTATCAGGATCCGGAACTGATAACGGCCCTCGACTGCCCGGATGAGATGGACGCCTTCTACGCGCTATACGACGGCAGTGATAATACAGGGATTAGCGACAGTGCTTTAATCCTTCGGTTAGCCGCCGTTAATGTGCCAGTGGGTTCTATGCTCGAATGGCTGGAACAGCTGTCAGACGGTACAACCATTCGCCGCTTCTGGTACATCCATAAAATATTCAATTACGGCACTGCCAGGGTAGGCAGTTTGTTTTATTGCGTGCCTTCACGCGCCTTTGAAGGGAATTTCATCGGTGATTCTGAATAATCAGGAATGGCTACTGGCCATCTTTAAGAAAAAAGGTCTTACCCCAACCGGTAAGCTGGAATTTGCCACTATTGATGGCATTGATTCGGCGCTCGCACAGGCTTTAAACGAAGCGTTCGACTCACAAGTTGTCAGCTTTAATGATCGAGCTAACCAGTCGTTCCGGGAGTTTCTGAAACGCACCCCAAGAGATCGCATAACGATCGGCACTTTTAGTGATGTGAAGGAGTGGTTGTCGTCATTTGAAGCCGATCGCGCCGGGCGCAAAGATACAGCCTCTGCTGGCCCGGTAAATAAGCTGGCAATGCCGCTTGTGAATCTGTCTCGTTCTCCTGCGTTTTCAATTTATGAAGGTGAACTGTGCCGGGATAATTACGATGAAGGGCATGTCACCAATGAAAATGATGAGATTGAAGCCCTGGTATCGACTATCCCTTTCTCACTGGAATATTCGCTATGGATAGCCAGTGACGAGAAGGAATCTCTTGGGATGGTTACAACTGCATTAGCATTCTGGCTACGAATGTATGCCAGCCTCGGGCAGGCATCTTTCACTCACATTGCCAATGTCGGCGGTTATGAGATACCGGTTACCTGTTACATAGAAGGGCAAAAATCAATCGCATTTCAGGATCTGACCACCGGCACCGCCGACAACAGGCTGTTCGCGGTAGGATTGAACCTCACCGTTGTGGCGGAACTTCCTATCCTGGCTTATATGCAGCAAACCACCGGCACCATAACGGTAAAAGCGAAAATTCTGGAGGAATGAGATGGCCACAAAGACCACCACAGCCCCGGAAACTGATTCAAAACGCACTCAGCTATTCCTGCAATCTGTTTCAATTGGGCAGAACGAAATCCCTCGCGAAATGATCGTAGGATGTACCTATGTCGAACCTGGGGAGCTATCTGGTCCCCAGCTTATGCTCATGGTCAGGGATTCAACAGCTTACGTGGTCAATAAGCTGGGGGTGAAATTTGGGACAATACTGACAGTTTCACTTGGTGATCCGGAAGGTCATGGCGGCATCCTGTTCTCGGAAGAGTTCTTTGTTCTTAAAGCGCCGCGCAAGGACGATACCGTACTGATTTACGCGTTTAGTAACCCAGTGCGGTTATTAAAAGTTCCGTCCACCAGCGCACAGTATTTTGTTGATAAGCCCCCATCAGCCGTAGTTTCCTCTCTTGCCCCTGGTCTGAAGGTAAATGCTGACTCATTCAGAAAAACATCCACATACCACCTAAATATTGGAGAAAAACCGACCAAGGTATTGCAGGAGATAGCCAGGGATACCGGTTCTATGTGCTGGGCATCCAGGGGGACGATCAATTTTAAAAGTATGGAAAAAATGGCAAACGCCGCTCCATCGCTTACTTATGAGTCCGCCAATCCCAACACATCCGGATTTACAATTAGTCAGTTCAACATCCTGAATGCCGATTATGAATACCAGCGCTGCCACAATTACAGAATGGCCAGTTATGACATGACCAAAGGTGTGGTTTACTCAGGTAACCAGGAAGACCCCATTAAATTTACGAGCAATCCCGATCCTACCGCGCTGGCGAACTACAACAAATTCATTCTCCCCCGCCTCGATATGCTGGTGGAAGGAAATGCCGCGCTAACTCCGGGTACGACGCTGAAAATTGTCGTGCATAACACGGCAGGTGACGGAGAACTCGATGAATCTATCCCTGACAAAATGATAGTGATGTCCGTGACTCATTTCGAAGACCGCTTCCGTTTTGTCAGCCGTGCACAGTTAGGAGTGGTGAATGGGTAGTTTGACAGGGAAGTATCGGGCTGTAGTGGTAAGCGTCGATGACCCTAAAGGTCTGATGCGTACGCAAATACGCGTTGTCGGCATGATGGATGGGCTACCAGATGCCTCATTGCCGTGGGCAGAAGCCATATTGTCCAATGCAAACACGTTTTCACCATTTCTGCCCGGCGATAAAGTATGGGTAGAATTTCCCTACAATGGGGATTCTCGATGGCCATTGATAATCGGTTATGCACAGGATGCATCCGGTGGCGCTCCCAATGTGCCACCTGAAGCGTCAGGACAAGGTGAAGGCTATGTACCGCCTGAAGTTGAAGGTGCACCAGCACAACCATCAACCAGCGCCAAAAAAGACTTTATTTCGTCGCGGAACGGACTAATGGAGGTCCGGACGGCGGGCGGAGCCTGGGCCGTTACGCACTTGAAAAGTGGAACAACAATCGGGTTCAACGAGGCCGGGGAGTTATATGCCATTTCTCAAGGTCCGGCATTCATCTCTTCCGCAGGAAATCTCGATATAAAGTCAGGCGCGGATGTCGCCCTGAAGGCGGGGGGAAGTATGGCGATAGAGGCCAGCGGGAATCTATCCATAAAAGCCGCTCAAGTCTCTGTTGACAAGGCTTAAGAAAAGCCCGGCGTTCGGGCTTTTCTGTTATGACGGGTTCAATTTTTTATCCGTTACCGCGCGACGGTTTCTGCGTGATAAACGTCTCAAGCATCTTTTCCGCAATTGCCGACCAGGTGTGACACTGGACCTTTTCAGCATTTTTCACGCGATCAACGCGAGCAATAACCTCATCCCAATCAATCCGCGACTTGATAACCATATGGTTCACCAAAGCCAGGCGATCTGGCGGAAGGCAATCGGGAGGCGTTAATACCAACGCCCCACACATTGCCGCCTCAAGAACAGTTAATCCAAGGCTTTCGGGATGCGTAACAATAAAAACGTCACTCTTACGCAATTCAGCTGCAAATTCGGTTGCTGGTACCGGAGTCCGTCTGTATGGGGTTACCGAAATATTCCCCGGCTCAATGGTAACCAATCCGTCATCGGTCAGCGTTCTGGCCTCATACGGAACGGTCAGGCGCTGAAGGTTCATAAGGATACTTAAGGAGTGATCAAACCCACTAACATCAAATGCCGCGTGGTCTACAAAAATACGCAGAACATCGTCTGTTTTGGTTTCCAGATGGAACAGATCCTGATTCGCTGCCCATCCAACATGTTTGTTAAAGCGATTATGACGCTCTAACCTGCCGGGATTATCCAGGTACCGCCAGGTATCATCGCGGACAGTAAAAGTAATATCGACTGGTGCCGAATCCAGCATAGAACCGTCATATACCTGGGCTACCCATCCAGAGAATCGGCGACACAGTTGCATGCCTATCTCCCTGGGTACCGTAGTAAAATACCTCAATCCTGGTGCCAAAATGGCCTTCGCAGAACATGCGGTCGCAGCAGTCAACACAGCTTCAACATAATCCTCCGGGCTTTCGACGCCGGGGGAATATGGACGATGGTATTGCAATGTTACCCCAGCCTCACTAAAGGCGCAGGCCAGGTTGTAAGCCCACATTTCCGTATATGTTTTCACATCACTGATAGCTTCAAATTTTCGCCCAATGATCAGGATGTTCATCGGCTTTTCCTCATTCCATTGCATTAATAATCCTCTTGCCAGTCAGCACCAGCATAGTTATCAAACCGTGAGTATTGGCCGTTAAAAGCCAATCTCACCGTGCCAATTGGGCCATTTCGTTGCTTACCGATAATCACCTCGGCAATGCCCTTCATTTCGCTATCCGGGTGATAAACTTCGTCGCGATACAGAAACATGATCAGGTCTGCGTCCTGCTCAATTGCTCCTGATTCACGTAAATCTGAATTTACCGGTCGTTTGTCCGCACGCTGTTCAAGCGATCGATTAAGTTGTGACAATGCCACCACCGGTACTTGTAATTCCTTCGCCAAAGCCTTCAGTGAGCGAGAAATCTCGGCAATTTCCAGCGTTCGGTTATCTTGCAGCTCGGGGACGCGCATAAGTTGCAGGTAGTCGATCATAATCATGCTCAAACCACCATTTTCTTTATAAACACGACGAGCGCGGGAACGAAGCTCTGTAGGTGTCAGGGCGCTTGAGTCATCAATAAAAATATTCTGCTTGTCCAACAGAATCCCCATTGCGCCAGAAACCCGCTCCCAATCCTCGTCGTTAAGTTGCCCTGTTCGAATACGAGTCTGATCAACGCGTGCAAGAGAAGCCAGTGAGCGCATCATCAGCTGGTGGCTCGGCATCTCAAGGCTAAAAACCAATACGGGCTTATCGTTACGGACTGCGGCATTTTCGACGAGATTCATCGCAAACGTAGTCTTCCCCATCGATGGGCGGGCGGCGACAATAATGAGATCGGACGCCTGAAGTCCTGCCGTCTTCTTATTGAGATCGGTAAATCCGGTATCAAGCCCCGTTACACCATCATGCGGTCGCTGAAACAACTCTTCTATGCGAGATACCGTTGCATCGAGAATGCTGGCGATATCTTTTGGACCACTACCGCTCTTTTGTCGTTTTTCAGCTATTTCAAAAACGCGGCGCTCGGCCATATCCAGCAATTCATTGCTGCCCCTGCCATCCTGCGCATATCCAGCTTCAGCTATTTCATTTGCGACGGAAATCATTTCACGAACAACCGCGCGTTCACGAACGATATCCGCATAAGCACAAATATTTGCCGCGCTGGGCGTGTTCTTTGACATCTCCGCAAGGTACGCAAAACCACCGGCGCGTTCTAATTTACCGTTCTGTTCAAGTGCTTCAGCAAGTGTTATCAAATCAATCGGTTTGCCATGACTTAATAACCTCTCCATCTCACTGAAAATTTCACGATGAGCACTGGTATAAAAATCATCAGCAACTATACGATCTGCAACTTCATCCCAGCGGCAGTTATCAAGCATTAAGCCACCAAGTACAGCTTGTTCTGCACTAAGGGAATTTGGCATGGATTCAAGAGGGGATGCAGACATTAGCACTCCACCCAGGCGTGCTGAATGTCAGATATAATCGGCATACTCAAATCACTCCTAACGATATGAGTCATCACCAGAAAATCAGGATTAATGCGCCGGACTCTTCCCGGCTGTCACACCGAATCGCCAGGATGGTGAGTCCCTGTATCCGCTATCCTTCCAACGGTGACTTGCACATTCCGGCTACCTGGTTTGTTGCCTGAGCTAGGGGAAAAGGTAACCCCTTTAACGTCACCAGACCGCTAACGACGCATGTGCCAGACGCCGTGTTACAACCAAATATGGTGGCCCCTACCGGACTTGAACCGGTGACCGTGCGATTATGAGTCGCCAGCTCTAACCACTGAGCTAAAGGGCCGGATTACTGTTTCCTAAGTGCTTCAATGGCGCTAACAATACCGCCTACAACTATGGCAACAATGATAATGAGAACAATTGGATACTTATCTGCAAAATCCCAGAAGCTCATCACTGATCCTTCGAGGCTGGTTTAAATATCGGCCATACCAATGTTACAGCTACTGCTACCAACGCCCCGTCGGATAAAACCGACAGGATTGTGCTGGTGAAATCCACCAGCACAGATAGCACGAGAAAAACCAAAGCCAGAATTAGACGTGCTTTTATAACCATCAGATATACTGTTCCAGTGGCAATTGAAGAGCCTGGGCAATTTTCTTCAATTGCTCCTGCTCTTCTGCCCCAATGCCATCCTGGTCAGCAATATCAATGCATAGGCACAGAACATCTACCGCATCATTAGTTCCAGACACGTCAGCCAGTTCACGTAAAGCCTGGGCATTCGCTCGGCGCGGCGAGGCTTCATATTGAGCGCGAATATTGGCGCTCATCTGGGCAATTTCACCGGAGAACGGCGCAAAGGCAGGAAGTGCTGCAATGGTTTTTTCCAATACTGCAATTTCTTTCGCATCGCAGGTGCCGTCAGAGTATGCAATGGAATATGCGCCCCAGACAGTCGCTTCCACCGCATCACGGTTTTCCATCTTCTTGACTCCGCCAGCCGCTTTGCGGAATTTCTTTTTGAGAATGCCGAGCATTTATTAACCTCATTACTGGTTGGGAAATAAGGTTGCGGTGCCGGGTGCCTCCCGGTGTCCTTTGGCTGGTTATCCACCGTGGACGGGGAAATAAGGAGAAATAATGGACAGATATAACCATTTCCCCGCGTGCGCTTAGCCGCATTCACCGCAACGGAAAGAGCATTCCTGGTGGACCTGTAGATTGGGATATGAACCCGTTACAGGAGAATGCTCTTACCTGTTACGTGCTCCGTTTCGTGGAGCTAACGGCGGGTGATCGGGCCGCACCAGACTGGACTTATTTCAGCGTTATGCTCATGCCAGAGAATCAAACTGTGATGGTCGGTGCTGAACTCCGACACAGGGTTGTAGCAAGCCCCGCAAAGCGCGCACTACTGTAGTTGCGGCACATCAGCCTGTGCATTCACCACAATGTTGAGAACACTGGTTGTCACGCTGCAACGCAACATTTATTCGTAGATTGGGATATGACCCCGTTACGCCAGTGTTCTCAACGTTGTAGTGCCGGTTACGGTTCCGGCCAGGCCTCTTCCTCAACGGGGTGTTCTCCATACGGACTACCGTTTATTGGTCGTTCCTGCGGTTTATGTTGTGAAGCCAGATGCTTATCTTCTGGTTGCTTCAAAGAGCTGCACTTCATCACAACGGTAAGAGAACTCGATGCATTTAAGCCAAGCCCCATAAGGGAGAATGCCCTTACCTGTTGTGTTGTGATGACCGGTGCTGATCTCCGGCTTGCGGTTATTTCAGACTCTCACGGGCGTTTAATTGCCCCGCCGAACAGCTCTTTTCCGCAATAGCTGCAATGTCTTTCGCGCATCAGCCTGCGCATTCATCACAACGGTAAGGGTACTTCGTAGGGATTCGAACCCTCTGCCAAGCACGGCGATCTCCGACGTCGCAAAATACCCTTACCTGTTGTGTTGGTGCCGATTAACGGACTCGAACCGCTGACATCCTGCTTACAAGGCAGGCGCTCTACCAACTGAGCTAAACCGGCATTGGCGATGGCGGATGGATTTGAACCATCGACCCGTTGATTAACAGTCAACCGCTCTAACCGCTGAGCTACACCATCACTTGCCGGGTACGTCTCCGGCGAGGGCTTCCACCTCCGTATGCTTTTCGGCGCACCGCGCCCTGGCTGCAATTCGGTAACAGGGGATGCACAACCCTGGCTTCCAGCGTGATTAGCGCCTTCAGCATGACGGGATATACCCGTAAATTCGTGGAACTGTACCCAAAGTGCTGTTAAGCACCGCTGTTACGCTGAAAAGAAGACGCAACAGGAAAGGACGCTGACCAACAGATGGCCCCTTCTCGTTCATCTGGTTAATCACACCAGCGCCCTTACCTGTTGTGCCTCCCCGTTCCCTAATACACAGACGGGGACACTCTGCGGTCGATTTTTTGACGGGGGACGACTCATACCCCGTGGCGTCTGGCTTCTTAGGCCGCTACCATCATCAGATCATCGTTTGCATTTACTTTAATGGTCAGTTTCTAAACCGCCGCAAAGTCGCTAACCATGACGAAAACCCTGAAAAAAACGCCCACCCGAAGATGGGCAAACTGGAAGCTCGTAACGCACTTCGGCGTTGCCACTTAGGCGCATGGTCAACCTGGCAACTCGGTGGTTTGTCTGGGAGGACTAGGCCCAGCCATGCTTACCGCCGCGCCTGTCGCGGCTAACAGCTAAATCGCTCTATAAATCACGATTCATTGAGGCGATATTACACTAATAAATTTATTAGAGCAATATACCTAAAACGTCATGAGCAACACCTCGAGTGTCCCCCTTACAAGACACAGAACGTCTGGCAAAAAGAGGCTCCACTCTGAAGCCATTGTCATGATAAAGCTCTCTGATGTTTGGCGCGCCACTGTTAGTAATGAGAACCTTTGCACCTCGGCGATGAGCATCCGTCAACAGAGACACCAGGCGTTTTTGCTCTTCAAACTTAAAGTCATGACCGGAATAGTTCGTGAATCCCTCTGTATTTGGAAGCGGTTCATACGGCGGATCACAGAAGATGACATCTCCTTCTCCGGCAGCTTCAATCACCGCAGCAAAATCACCACATACAAACTCAGAACACCCTTCCGCACCGAGGAAGGCTTCCATCTCCTGTAATGGGAAATACGGAGTTTTATACTTCCCATAACCGACATTGAACTCACCGGCCTGGTTGTAACGCGTCAATCCGTTAAAACAATGTCGGTTCAGGAACAAAAACGCCGCTGCGCGATGTAAATCATCATAGACTTGTTTGTTAAACGCATTCCGTACTGCCAGGTATCCTTCCTGTGTGTTGTAGTCCTGGAAAAACCGACGCGCCAGTGTGATAAGTGAATGCGCCTCGCGTTGCAGAGTCTTGTAAAAGTTAATCAGGTCAGCATTCACATCATTTAGCAGATTTTCCTGGTATCCGGCATTCGTGAAGACAGCTCCGCCACCGACAAAAGGTTCGATCAGGCGCTTCCCTTCTGGCAAATAGCGAAAGATTTGTTCCAGAACACCAAATTTTCCACCAGCCCATTTGAATATGGACCGTTCGAATTCTGCCGCTGGTTTAACTTTTCGCTCTTTTGTTTCACGCCCTTCATTCTGCCGACATGCAGCCTTGGTAATCCGCTCGCCAATCCAGCGCATTACTGGTATCGCCATACTATTGCCGATCGCTTTGTAACGCGGTCCGTCAGCTGCAAGCATCGCGGCCTCTTCTTCGCTTAAATCTGGATAGTGATTGCGCAGATATGCCAGTTCATCTGAATTAACTTTTTTACGCTTTTCCGTAGGGATCAACGTATGTCCATCAGGAAAACCTTGAAGTCTCTCACATTCGACAGGGGTAAGACGGCGGACAGCTACTTCTTCGTTTCTTACTTCATAGCAAACAGCAGTTGGATTTTGAGCCATTAGAGATGGTGAAGTATTCTTAGTTGCTGCATGTTGTGTACCACTCATACGCTCAGGAAAAGCCAATGTAACAAGATGCTCATGGCTTTCTTGCTCACGCGCCCGCAATGTACCATGCCCTTCTGACCAAAAACCTGCTCCAGTGCTGCTAAAAACGGCAAGGTCAGTGGCATCTTTAAAGTCTCTTGCCTTTACTGTCGATGCGGTTTCATCGTCAATATATTCCCCAAATGCCGCCATCCTGAAACCGTTTACGGCTTTCGTCGATTTCATATCGGGGGACATGCCAGCGTGTAGGCATGGATTTAGGCTTTCGCCACTGATTGCAGCGCCATTTGCAGTAATGGCGGAAGCGATTTCCTTCTTTTTTCGGCTCGGCGCAATATTCCGGCGCACGCCTTCGAACTCAAAAAGTACCGTTGCGGGATCGAGGTCTGTTCGAGCACTTGCGACAACAAACACGCGTCGGCGTCGTTGTGCCACTCCGAAGTATTGGGCATCAAGGATTCTCCAGGCCACCTTTCGCTGCGGTCCATAAATACAACCACACTGCGGCCACTTTGGAGTATGGCAACCGGTTTTGACATCCCACCGCCAGAACGTGTTACTTTTTCGTGATTCAGGTCGATCACCAGGTTCGAATGGCGCATCTTCTCCAGCCAATCCGGCAAGGAAACATCCGAACGCGTTGTCTGCTGATGACAGGACTCCTGGGACATTTTCCCAGACGATAACTGTCGGTTTGAGGAAGGACTCAGACCGTTTGTCGTCAATTGCATTTGCAAGCTCCACATACTTCAAAGTTAGCGCGCCGCGTTCATCATCAAGCCCACCACGTAAGCCCGCGATACTGAATGCCTGACAAGGCGTACCCCCGACGAGCACATCAGGGGCTTCAATTTCTCCGGTCTGGACTTTTTGGGCGAGTTTTGTCATGTCGCCAAGGTTCGCGACATGGGGCCAGCGGTGCGCAAGAACGGCAGATGGAAAAGACTCGATTTCAGCAAACCACGCCGGACGCATACCCAACGGTTCCCAGGCAATACTCGCGGCTTCAATTCCACTGCAAACAGATCCATAGCACAGCTCTTTCACTGCTTAGCCTCTCCACCAAGGGCATTTACCAGAGCATCAACCAGGCACGAAATTTCACTGGTCAACAGGAAGAAATCTGCGTCCAGTCGCTGCGCAACATCTTCACTATCAATATCAGAGTTCTGCTCAAGCAATTCATCCGCAAATTTGACGCTGGTAAGGCTGAAGTTATGGTCCAGTGTAAATTTAATGCGGTTCTGCCAGTCGAGTGCCAACTTAGTGACGAGCTTGCCAGCTTCCAGGTGTGTGGAAATTTCATCGCTTCCCAAATCCTGCTTTTTCACTCGGGCAATACCGCCATCCTCAAGCACTGCCTTAAGTTCTGCCGCATCCCCCATTTGAAATCCCTGTGGAGCACTACCATCACGTACCCAGTCGGTCAGCGTTAATTCAATGGGATTTTCAACACTCAGGGGAACAACAGGAAGAGAACCCAGAGACTTACGCATAAGCGCGAGCATATCCTCAGCCTGCCGCGCGCTGGCATTGATATAGATACGTTTAGTTGAACCGTCGTAGATCGCCTGGATAACAGAAAACTTTGAAAAAGCCCGTGGCAGAAGAGAATGCAGAACTTCGTCTTTCAGGGAGTCCTTCTCTGTTTTCTTCAGTTTACGCGCTTGTTCTTGCTCAAGTTTTTCAATTTTTTCTTGAATAGCTCGCTGGATAACCGGCGGGGGAAGAATTTTTGTTTCGCGCTTTGCTTCAACAAGGATAAAACCATTTCCATGCATAGCGATAACTTCGGAATTATCACCAAATGGCGATACAAAACCGAACTTGGCCATATCCTGACTACCGCATGGCGTGAAAAGGATCATTTTCTTTTTATCTTCTAAGTCGGTCAGATCCGCCTCACGAGAAAGTTTATAAATAGTAATGTTTTTCCAGTGCTTAAACATGTTGTAACCCTTGAATATCAACCACAGAAAGCTCGTCTTTGTAGAAAAAGGCCAGGTTGTGGCACCCCCTCGTTTGAGCGTATGAGCTGGGACCAATTTCGTTCTTCCAGACAAATGGCTTCAAATCCGTACGGCGAAGCATAAAAACGCGATTTGTTCCGCTCTGATTCCCAATGAGGCAAAAGCCTTCTTTCACCTTGATAGCCTGCAAGTTGTCGAGTTCACCGCTGGTTACACGGCTATCGAACTCCTTGCGGCTTATTAGCTCCATCTGCATCTGACGACTCCAAACAAATGCCCATTGAAGGGCGATGGCTGAATGGTACCGAAAACACGACATAAAAAACAATATTTATTAGAGCAATTTTATAATAAGTAAACGCCATGCAGACCACAAACAACCTAAGTTAAAATAACGAAAATCAGAGCAAATCATTGGTGATAACGTGGCAAGTATTGCAACAAAAGACAGCATTTGTTCGGGGCACGGAGGATTCCCATCCAGGCCTCCTGTAGAGAGTGAACCATTACTTAAAGTCAACGGAGTAGAAGTGTTAGTTGATGGTAAGCAATATGCACAGCATACCGATGGAAACAGTACGCACGGTGGGCAAGCTATATCAACCAGGGCATGGTTTACCGTCAATGGTAAAGGGGTCGTATGCGTTGGTGACCCTGTTTCATGCGGCTCTACCGTAGCATCAGGAGACGGCCTAGTTCAGGTAAGTTAGGAGATATCATGCTGGAAAAAGACTACCAGTTATCCGCATATAAAAAATTGGCCGCCGCCGGTGGGATGAAAACACCTGGTGCCATAACATCGGCACGAAACAGTGCTAACACGGCAAAACAGCTTGCAGAAGAATTGACCGGATTAATTTTGGATACAATTGTCTATCCCGACACTATTACCAGCTATGTTTCGACGATCAGAACAACCATAACCGGCTTAACGAACATTGGAGAACTGGCAACTAAGCACGCGGACCTGTTGGCTGGTTATGCAGATCTGTCAATGCTGCTTCAACTCGATATTGGTTGGGATGTTTACTGCCGTGCTAATGAGCGAGAAGTATCAGAACTGCCGATCTCTATTGCCATTGGTGATGTGAATATTACTAAATCGCTTGAGGACGCTGTTAACGCGCTTAATACATCAAGTTTAGTCGCTGCTATGGGGGAGATTAACCAGACCCTTAACACTGGCTCAGGAAGCTCGTCAGACTCTGGTTCAGGCGGCGGAACTGCCACTCCCCCACCAGCACTAACAGAAGAACAAATTGAATCTCTGAAAGTAGCAACTGAACAGTTTGGGGTTGTTTTCAACCGGACAACAGCGCCCACAACTGCGTTACAACAGCAGTATGAACGAGCGAATGAAAGCGCCAACGTAGCCATAACTGCTTATAACCATGCTATCGGTACTGCGCTTGCGGAAGCATCAGCAAATAAGGCCAGCACAGCCAGCGCAGTCGCCGCTTTGGTTCCTGATTCTGTTCTTGATGAATTAAACAAAGCGGCACAGTAACAAAGGACTTCATTGATAATTTTTCTTCAGGAGGAAGACATGTCATTCTTTTCTACGTTAAAAACAGCTTTGTCTTTGAAGGAGAAACTTGCTGCTACTGGTGTTCTTGTTCTGATTTGCGCACTTGTTGGTGCTGGGTTTGCATGGGAACGTCATCAGCTAAAGCAAGCCATGGAGAAAATTGGCAGTCTTGATCAGGCTGTTAAGGAACGTGATAAGTCCATAATGGATCTTAACCAGACCATTGAGACGATGAACAAAGCAGAGCAACATTTTCACAGCCAGGAAGTGAAAAATGAATCAGAACAAGCCAAGTATGCTGACAGGCAAATGGAACGAAAAGCAGAAGTTCAGAAACAACTGGTTGCGGCGGGTAATGTTCGCCAGCGCATTCCTGCTGACACTCAGCGGTTGCTCCGGGAGTCGATCAGCGAATTTAACGCCGACGCCGACAAAGGTTAACCACCCTGCCCCCAAAAGTGCGTTTATGTGCAGGATGCCAGAGTTTAGCAGTGAATATTTTGATGATCTGCCAGCGTATATCCTCGATACAGAAACGATGCTGATGGGGATTAACAGGAAGAATCGCAACGTTAATGATTACAACCGCGCTATCAGCGGTAACTAAAAGGGATTTTTATGTCTGATAAAGTAACAGTAAAGCAAACTATCAACAAAGCGACTTCAATCTACAAAATTGAGCACATCACTGTTGGCAAGCCAGGATCTGAACAATACCGTCATGCTTTCGAGCTTGCCGATCAGCTTGGTTTAAAACACCCGGATTGCATCGAGCATGTATTTCCGATCTATGCTGATGAGCAATGTACTCATGTTCTTACCGAAGAGGATTTTTTCAGTACTGAAGAACGAGAAGGCGTTGATCGCTGCATTGGTGTGATTTGCTCTTCAGTGAGTTATGAGTTATTCCCTAATGTCCATGAAAATGGTGGTATTGGATACCAATTCCTGTACGAAGGCGATGAGCTTAAATGTTATGAACATGGCCTTCTCATCGAAAGCGTAGAATAATACGGCTTCCTTCCAACCGGCTTTGTTGGCCGGTTTTTCACTTATCCACATTATCCACTGGATAGATCCAATAATTAGGTCCATACAGATCCCAATTAGATCCATATAGATCCCTGATCGTTGCAGGCCGCGCCACGTCTGGCTTAGAAGTGTATCACGATGTGTGCTGGAGGGAAAACGATGTGTGCTGGAGGGATAAAAATGTGTGCTGACGGGTTGCTAATGTGTGCTGGCGGGATATAGGATGTGTGCTGACGGGAAAGCCTGGGTAGTTATCACCGCTTATAAAAACTATCCACATAATTCGGAAAAAGTAATATGAATCAATCTTTTATCTCCGATATTCTTTACGCAGACATTGAAAGTAAGGCAAAAGAATTAACAGTTAATTCAAACAACACTGTGCAGCCTGTAGCGTTGATGCGCTTGGGGGTATTCGTGCCGAAGCCATCAAAGAGCAAAGGAGAAAGTAAAGAGATTGATGCCACCAAAGCGTTTTCCCAGCTGGAGATAGCTAAAGCAGAAGGTTACGATGACATTAAAATCACCGGTCCTCGACTCGATATGGATACTGATTTCAAAACGTGGATCGGTGTTATCTACGCGTTCAGCAAATACGGCTTGTCCTCAAACACCATCCAGTTATCGTTTCAGGAATTCGCTAAAGCCTGCGGTTTCCCCTCAAAACGTCTGGATGCGAAACTGCGTTTAACCATTCATGAATCACTTGGCCGCTTGCGTAACAAGGGTATCGCTTTTAAGCGTGGTAAAGATGCTAAAGGTGGCTACCAGACTGGTCTGTTGAAGGTCGGACGTTTCGATGCTGACCTCGATCTGATCGAGCTGGAAGCCGACTCGAAGCTGTGGGAGCTGTTCCAGCTTGATTATCGCGTCCTGTTGCAGCACCACGCCTTGCGTGCCCTTCCGAAGAAAGAAGCTGCACAAGCCATTTACACTTTTATCGAAAGCCTTCCGCAGAATCCGTTGCCGCTATCGTTCGCGCGAATCCGTGAGCGCCTGGCTTTGCAGTCAGCTGTTGGCGAGCAAAACCGTATCATTAAGAAAGCGATAGAACAGCTTAAAACAATCGGCTATCTCGACTGTTCAATTGAGAAGAAAGGCCGGGAAAGTTTTGTAATCGTCCATTCTCGCAATCCAAAGCTGAAACTCCCCGAATAAGTGTGTGCTGGAGGGCAGCTGCATTCAAAAAATGTGTGCTGCCGGGAAGGCTTGTCCAATTTCCCGTTTTTGATGTGCGCTGGAGGGGGACGCCCCGCAGTTTGCTCAGACTTTCCCTCCAGCACACATCTGTACATCCGTTTTTCCCTCCAGTGCACATGTAATTCTCTGTCTTTCCCTCCAGCACACATATTTGATACCAGTGATCCCTCCACAGCACATAATTCAATGCGACTTCCCTCTATCGCACATCTTAAACTTTTATTCTCCCTCCAGCACACATCGAAGCTGCCGGGCAAGCCGTTCTCACCAGTTGATAGAGAGTGAAGCCTGGCTGCCCGTTGAAGCAGGAAATCACCAAAATGATTCAGGCTACAACCTGAACGTAGAAGAAATCCGCGTCCTTTATGCGTGGAGGATGCCAAAGCATGTTGTGACACACCTTGCAAAGGAGTAAGCATGCAGAGAATGCTATGTACAAGCATCTACGCATACATTATTATTTTATGCAGCATTTTTAATTAAATTCAAAAATACAGCATAAAGGATGACTTTCGATGAGTGATTCCAGCCAGCTTCACAAGGTTGCTCAAAGAGCAAACAGAATGCTCAATGTTCTGACTGAACAAGTACAGTTGCAAAAGGATGAGCTACACGCGAACGAGTTTTACCAGGTCTATGCGAAAGCGGCACTGGCAAAATTGCCTCTACTGACTCGAGCGAACGTTGACTATGCCGTAAGTGAAATGGAAGAAAAGGGTTATGTTTTCGATAAACGCCCTGCTGGCTCTTCAATGAAATATGCGATGTCAATTCAGAACATCATTGACATATATGAACATCGCGGAGTGCCAAAATACCGGGATCGCTACAGCGAAGCGTATGTGATTTTCATCTCCAATCTTAAAGGCGGTGTGTCAAAAACTGTATCGACGGTTTCTCTGGCGCATGCAATGCGTGCCCACCCTCATCTTCTGATGGAAGATTTAAGGATTCTGGTTATTGACCTTGATCCGCAATCTTCAGCAACGATGTTTTTAAGCCATAAACACTCTATTGGTATCGTAAACGCAACATCTGCACAGGCTATGTTGCAGAATGTAAGCCGTGAAGAGCTGTTAGAGGAGTTTATTGTTCCTTCTGTTGTACCTGGGGTTGACGTTATGCCTGCGTCGATT
>OKOL01000047.1_pt1 | contig 40570 bp, 50 predicted proteins | sample 1611091 | NCBI WGS metagenome assembly OKOL01 (sample SAMN04436710, study PRJEB24849) | human gut metagenome | biome: human gut; feature: NICU; material: stool | host: Homo sapiens | place: USA: Saint Louis, MO | collected 2010-09-26
GGCCATATCGTCTTCTTTGATGACCAGTCTCGTCTGCTGATTTCCGGCGATGTGATTTTCAAAGGTGGCGTAGGACGCAGCGATTTTCCGCGCGGCGATCACGGGCAGCTGATTCAGTCGATTAAACAGAAGTTATTGCCGCTGGGTGATGATGTGACGTTTATCCCTGGGCACGGTCCGATGTCGACGCTGGGCTATGAACGGCTCCATAATCCGTTCCTTCAGGATGAAATGCCTGTCTGGTAACCCGCATAAAAAAAGCCTGCATCATGCAGGCTTTTTTATGGGCGCAAATTACAGTACGGCGACAATCGCTTCGCACAGCGGCGCCATGTTGTCAGGCGTCATGCCTGCAACGTTCACGCGGCCAGACGCTACGGCGTACACGCCGAACTCTTCACGCAGACGCAGAACCTGCTCTTTGGTCAGGCCGCTGAACGAGAACATGCCGTTCTGTTTGATGATAAAGCTGAAGTCGCGGTCCGCGCCTTTCTCCGCCAGGGTGTTCACAAACAGCAGGCGCATGCGCTGAATACGCTGGCGCATATCGTTCAGCTCTTGTTCCCAGATGGCGCGCAGCGCATCGTTGCTCAGGATAGTCGCAACGACAGATGCACCGTGTGCCGGCGGGTTAGAGTAGTTAGCGCGGATAACGGATTTCATCTGGCTGAACGCGCGATCGACGGTCTCATCGTTAGCCGCAACCAGCGTACAGGCACCCACGCGCTCATTGTACAGACCAAAGTTCTTGGAGTACGAGCTAGCGACAATCAGCTCCTGATGCACGGCGGCGAACGCGCGCAGGCCTTCGGCATCTTCTTCCAGGCCACGGGCGAAGCCCTGGTAGGCAAAGTCAAACAGCGGCAGCCAGCCTTTTTCTACGGACAGCTTCGCCAGGTGTTCCCACTGCTCAAGCGTTGGATCGATACCGGTTGGGTTGTGGCAGCAGCCGTGGAACAGCACCACGTCACCCGCCTGCGCTTCGCTCAGGCTTGCCAGCAGGCCGTCAAAGTCCAGAGAGTGGTTTGCTGCGTCGTAGTAGGCGTATTCACGCACTTCCAGACCCGCAGAATTAAATACGCTCTTGTGGTTCGGCCAGCTTGGATTGCTTACCCAGACACGCTTCACAGAGGTGTTTTTCGCAAGGAAATCCGCCGCCACGCGCAGCGCGCCGGTACCGCCCGGGGTCTGTGCCGTACGGGCACGTTTGTCACTCACAATTGCACTGCCTTTACCGAACAGCAGCTCCTGGGTGCAGCGACCAAATTCAGGGATACCATCAATACCGAGGTAGTTTTTGGTGGTTTCGTTTTCCAGCAGATACTGCTCAGCTTTCTTAACGCTGGTCAGTACCGGAGTTTTGCCGGTTTCATCTTTATATACACCAATACCCAGGTTGATTTTGCCAGGGCGGTCGTCGGCACGAAACAGATCGGCCAGGCCCAGAATCGGGTCGGCAGGAGCGGCGGTAATGTTCTCAAACATGACGAAGTTCCATTGTGATTACAGAAGTGAAATCCGCTATCAGGTTAACGGTAGATTTACAAAATGCCAACCGTTTGCGACGAAAAGCGTGCGGCTTTTCAAAAGTCGCCATTATTTTCTGTCAGGCATAAAAAAACAGGGCCGAAGCCCTGTTCATTAAGCATATAACAAAGTGGTGTTCTGATTAGAACTGGTAAGTCACACCCACAGCTGCCATATCGTCGTTGCCGTTCAGGCCGCCAACGGTTTGCGCGTAGTCTGTGTCTTTGTCCAGCAGGTTGATGTAGTAGTCAGCCCACACGTTGAAGTTTTTGTTGAAGTAGTAAGTTGCGCCAACCTGGATGAATTTAGCCAGATCTGCATCGCCACCTTTGAAGGTGCCTTTAGAGTTGGTCACGCCAGCCAGGTCTTTACCTTTGGTCTGCACGTAGGAGATTGCTGGACGCAGGCCAAAATCGAACTGGTACTGAGCAACAACTTCGAAGTTCTGCGTTTTGTTAGCAAAACCAGCATCGCCATCAGACCCGGTACGGGTGGTGTTACGGGTTTCAGCATAGGTGGTTGCCAGGTAGATGTTGTTGGCATCGTATTTCAGACCCAGACCCCATGCTTCAGCTTTGTCGCCTTCGCCGTCAGCTTTCTGATCCAGAGTACGGTTAGCGTTGCTATAAGATGCGATTGCACCGAAGCCTTCGCCGAAATCGTAACCCAGAGAGTAGCCTACGCCGTCACCGTTAGAGGTTTTAACGTCAGCACGGTCGTTTTTGCCCTGGTACTGAACGCCCAGGCTCAGGCCGTCAACCAGACCGAAGAAGTTGCTGTTACGGTAGGTCAGCAGACCGGTGCTGCGGCTGGTCATAAAGTTATCAACATAGTTACCGCCCCAGGTCATACCAGAGAAGGACGGCGCCATATCGGTGTAAGATTCTACGTCGTAAACGATACCGTAGTTACGACCGTAGTCGATGCTGCCAGCGTCGCCCGCTTTCAGACCAGCGAAAGCCAGACGGTTTTTGTTTTTCTGTGCAGAGTTTTCTGCATCGCTAGCCACGAAACGGTATTCCCACTGGCCATAACCTGTCAGTTGGTCGTTGATCTGAGTTTCGCCTTTGAAACCGATCTGCGCGTAAGTAGCGTCGCTATTGTTTGTGCTATCACCGGAAGTCACGAAGTCGTGCTCGGCGTTAACTTTACCGTAGAAGTCCAGCTTGTTGCCGTTCTTGTTATAGATTTCTGCAGCGTTGGCTGCACCGGCTACCAGCAGGGCAGGGATTACCACTGCCAGAATATTGCGCTTCATCATTATTTATTACCCTCATTGGTTTTTTTATGACACTCGCCACTGCCGTCAATAAATTCTGTCAATAAATATTTCCGGAACTATTGATGAGAGTTTGGTGTCTTTATGTATCTGACAGGCATCTTTCCATTCGCCGAAGCGTTTCGCTAGCCTGAAAGTGCTACAATTCTCAAGATTGAGTAACCAAAAGAAAATATATGTAACTAAATGTGTATTTTTGGGAACTTTGTGAACCACCTCAAACTTCAGAACCCCTTGGTGAATGAAGCGACAGTATCTATCCTATATATATGAATTCCTTATGATTAATTTGGATAAAGGCAATTCATATAAACAGACGATAAACGACTCGTTTTTTCTTATGACGCCGAAAAGCCTTCTGGATGGCTGTAAAATTGGTTGAAATTTGTGCTATTGCTTGAGGATGTAATAAGCGCAATAAGAATGGGGTTTATTTTTTGTGGCTGGATATTTCGCGGAAACAAAACGTAACAGGTAGTGGTTGTGACGGGGTGAAGGTTTGAAGATGCTGACTTTACGCTGACGAAAACTGACAATACAGGATAAAATAATGGCCAGCACAGGCTGGCCATTTTAGTCTTTTACCGATTAGAAGCTGGCGTTACGTGGCGTACGTGGGAACGGAATCACGTCACGAACGTTCTGCACACCGGTCACGTAGGCAATCAGACGCTCAAAGCCCAGACCAAAACCGGCGTGCGGTACGGTACCGTAACGACGCAGGTCGCGGTACCAGCTGTAGTCCGCAGGGTTAAGACCCATCTCTTCCATACGCGCGTCCAGCACGTCCAGACGCTCTTCACGCTGAGAGCCACCGATGATTTCACCGATGCCCGGCGCCAGGACGTCCATCGCTGCCACGGTTTTACCGTCTTCGTTAAGGCGCATATAGAAGGCCTTAATGTCTTTCGGGTAGTTTTTAACGACAACCGGCGCTTTGAAATGCTTCTCGGCCAGATAGCGCTCGTGCTCAGACGCCAGGTCTACGCCCCAGTAAACCGGGTTCTCGAACTTCTCACCGCATTTCTCGAGGATCGCCACCGCGTCGGTGTAGTCCACCTGCGCAAAATCGGCAGAGACGAAGCGCTCCAGACGGGCTACCGCGTCGCTGTCTACGCGCTCGGCGAAGAATTTCATGTCGTCCGGACGCTCTTCCAGCACCGCTTTGAAGACATATTTCAGCATCGCTTCCGCCAGACCCGCGACATCGTCCAGGTTGGCGAACGCCACTTCAGGCTCCAGCATCCAGAATTCCGCCAGGTGACGGCTGGTGTTGGAGTTTTCGGCACGGAAGGTAGGGCCAAAGGTGTAGATTTTAGACAGCGCGCAGGCGTACGTTTCGCCGTTGAGCTGACCGGATACGGTCAGGAAGGCCTCTTTACCAAAGAAGTCTTTGTCATAGTCCACTTTACCTTCCGGGGTGCGCGGCAGGTTTTCGAGATCCAGCGTTGAGACGCGGAACATCTCACCGGCGCCTTCCGTATCGGACGCGGTGATCAGCGGGGTAGACACCCAGAAATAACCCTGCTCATCGAAGAAACGATGCAGCGCCTGCGCCAGCGTATGACGTACGCGAGCAACCGCACCAATCAGGTTGGTACGTGGACGAAGGTGCGCCACTTCACGCAGATACTCAATGCTGTGACGTTTAGCCGCCATCGGATAGGTATCCGGATCTTCAACCCAGCCGGTGACTTCAATGGCAGAAGCCTGAATTTCGAAACTCTGACCCTGGCCCGGGGATGCCACGACCACGCCGGTGACAATAACGGAACAGCCCGTCGTCAGGTGCAGAACGTCATCATTGTAATTGGGCAGAGAATTATTAATGACGGCCTGTACAGGATCAAAGCAGGAACCGTCATAGACGGCAAGGAAGGAGATGCCAGCTTTAGAATCTCGGCGGGTACGCACCCATCCGCGCACGGTGACTTCTGAGTCAACGGCGACACGGCCCTGGAGTACGTCGGCTACAGGCACAACGCTCATAATATTCTCTCTGTTAATAGTCGGAAAAAATAAACACTTGTCCACCCTTATGGGGGGATATCTATGTTACCTGCCATCCGCTATCAGACAAGTAAATTTCGCGGTCAAAAGGGAAGAATTGAGAAATAAATAAGAAGAGGGGAGCCATGAAGGCTCCCTTAAGCGCTTAACTGGCTTTTTTGATCTGGGGAAGATCGAAGGCTTTGCGCAACGCGCGGACAAACGCCTTGTCATGGCAGATGGTTTTGCCCGGGCTGTCGGAGAGTTTCGCCACCGGTTTGCCGTTACATTCCACCAGCTTTATCACAATATTCAGAGGCTTTACCTGAGGAATGTCGCAGGTTAACCGGGTACCGATCCCGAAGCTCAGGTTCACTCTGGCGTTGAAATGGCGATAGAGTTCGACGGCTTTCACCAGATCGAGATTATCGGAGAAGACCAGCACCTTGCTCATCGGGTCAATGCCCAGTTTCTCGTAATGGGCAATCGCCTTCTCACCCCACTCAACCGGATCTCCGGAATCGTGGCGCAACCCCTGATAACGCTCCGCAAATTCAGGTCCAAAGTCGCGCAGGAAGGCATCCATCGTAATACAGTCCGTGAGGGCAATTCCGAGTTGATTCGGATACTCCGCAAGCCATGCGGCCAGCGCTGCGCGCTGGCTGTTGGCGAGGTCAGGGCTGATCTGCTGATGCGCCTGGAACCACTCGTGCGCCTGGGTACCCATTGGCGTCAGATTGAGGCGACGGGCGAGATCGTAGTTACTGGTGCCCACGAACCACGGCTCCTGCTGCAGACGTTTAACGATGGCCTCCTGTACGTCGCGCGAAAAACGGCGGCGGGTGCCAAAGTCCATCAGGCGGAAGCGGGACATGTCCAGCCCTGCGGTCAGCGTGGAGAAGTCAGAGAGTTTCTTTTCCAGCGAGGCCACCGCCTGCGCTACGCCCGTTTCCGGGGAACGGTAGCGGTGAGCCAGTTCACTGATTACCGCCAGAAGCGGCACTTCCCACATGATCACTTCCCGCCACGGACCTGCAAGGCGAATATCCAGCTTGCCGTTATCGTTAACCACGGTGACCTGCTCCGGCTTATAGCGGAAGTCGCGCAGCCAGTTCAGGTAGTCGGCTTTGAAGAAAGGCAGGCCAGAAAGCCACTGATATTCCTCGTCCTGCAGCGTCAGATGCTGCATAGCATTGACCTGTTCACGAATGGCGTCTGCGTAGATACCGAGCAAGTCGTCGCCACGGCAGCGGAATTCCGCCGCGACATGAACGTCATAGTAATGGTGGAAAACGGCTTGCTGCATGTGCAGTTTATACGCGTCGGTATCCAGCAACGTATGCAGAACTGGAGAAGCGAATTGAGTCATAGGTGCGCAGTAGCATCCTCTCACAGGAGCGTTTAGTACAATAAACAACTCCGGAGTATACCTTGTTTAGTGATTTATTGAACCCCGATCACAACATAAGCGCGTTTTATGGTCGAGGGCATTTTGTGCCCCGTGTTATACAAATGTAGCGATATGGCTGCTAACCACTTGAATTTACAGATTACTACTGTGCTACTACCATGCTTTGGGGCAGTGATGGGGCAAAGCGTGAAAGCGCCTGGTTGAGAAGGGAAACCTGTTCGGCACTCTTCTCTGACATCCACTTTCCATACACCTTGTAAACCATCTGTGCATCGGTATGTCCCATTTGAGTTGCTATAAAGTTTGGGTTTGCCCCAGCTGATAATGACCAGCACGCATAAGTATGTCGCGACTGGTAGGCGTTGCGGTACCGTATTCCGGCGCGCTTGATTATCGGGGCCCAAATTTTATTAATCGAATTAACCGCGTAGTGATATCCTCTACGAGGCCCATGCTTGACGCATTGAGGACTGAAAACGAAAGTGCAGGGGTGTATGACTGACTGGCCATATTCCCGCAATTTCACTTCAATCTCATATTGCCGGCCAAGGCGCGTCAGCTGGGCCTGATTCCTCAGGGCATCAATAGCTGGTTGAATGAGATAAATCACCCTGTCAGTGCCTGCGTCGGTTTTTGGCAGGGTGAACTCATTCGTCTGGGTAAGGTTGCGTTTCACTGTGATCGTTCCGGCATGCAGATCGATATCTTCCCACGCCAGACCGCACAACTCCCCATGCCTCATTCCAGTATAGACTGCCAGCGACCAGAGATTTCTCATCTGCTGGTGGCCGCAAGCCTGGATAAACCGGATAAACTCTTCTGTCGTGAGTGGATCTGGTTCACCTTTCGCTTTTTTGAGGCGGTTAATTCCGCTAAACGGGTTTTCCTTCGCATAACCGTTATCCGCTCCGAACTGGAAGATCTCGGCCATCAGCATCATGTAATTATTCACGGTCGAAGACTTCCTGCCTTTAACCTGTGTCCGGTGATCCTTCTTCATTACATGAAAACCCGTCAGCAACTCCTTTCTCACGTACAGCAAATCCTCAGTGGTCACCGCAGAAACCATTTTGTTTTCGCCGATGCGCGGAAGCATGTTTTTTATGATGGATTCGTACCGACTCATAGTGTTAGAGCTGATTTCCATCCTCTTCAGCTCAGACCACTTTTCGGTAAGCTCCAGCACAGTAATTTCCTTTCTATCCTGACCGAACCGGGCAAGGTTCGGTGAGTTTGGGAATTTTTCCGCATAGTCAAAATTTCCCATCCTTATCGCAAAACAAACTGAAGAACGAAGCTCGCCGGCTATCCTGCGATTTTTGGCAGTATCAGGGACACCGAGGTTTTCCCTGACACGCTTGCCTTTATATACAAACCAGATGCGGAGTGAACCGCCGTGGTTTTCGACGCCTGTCGGGTATGATGCATTAGCCATTAATCCCTCCTGACGTCCAGGAGCGTTGACGAGTGTACTGCTTTTCATGCTGTCTTCGCACCTGGTTGATTTTTTTTCTGAGCCTCGATCCACTGATCAACTGCTTTTCTGTTGTACATGCATTCGCTCGAAGGCTTTGGATTGCCATCTGGTGAAATGTGCAGGTACTCGCGACCAAGCATCCAGGATTCTTTTCTGGCTCGGGTGATGGTTCCGGGCTTAAGCCCGGTAACCGCAATCAGAACCTTTTCGCTAACCCAGTCATTCGGCACCAGAAGAATAATTTCAGCACTGGTTTGCATGGTTCTCCTCCACTTTTTCTTTAGCCAGGCGAACGCACCGCGCGAAAGAAGAGGGCGTTACAATTTCGCGAAGAGCCTGAACCAGAAAATCATTGTGCTGCTGGTGCAGCTGCAGGTTGCGTTCCTTCTCCTCATGGCGCAGGACAGCCAGACGAGCTGTGATGATGCGTCGCTTACCTTTGATCACCCGTAGCGCGTTTTCAGCCTTTTTCCGCCATGCGCTCCAGTCACTGCAGCTGTTCGATCTCGCCAGTTGCTCTTCAATGCTGAGCTGCGCTTCTTCTGCGTTAACAAGCTGCTGCAGGCAATCGCTGATAGTGTTCAGGTTGTTTGTCTCCACGAAGAATTTGTGCATTCTTAACCCTCCCACCCAATCGCCTGGAACAGGCCCATTTTAGGGTGATACCAGCGGGTGCCGCGCGGTTCAGCTTCTGACATCATCTGGCGAAACGCGGCCATAAACGGCTCCAGTTCGACGATAGCCCTACGTGACAAAAGCCCGTCTGGAGTCATAAATTCGTGCGTGTCTGTAGGGATGCGGTAGGCATTGACCAAATTTCGGCACTTGGCGTCACTCATTCCGCTTTTGGCTACCACCTGGCGGTAACCGACATATCCGGCGCGCATGGTCCCGCGTTTGATGTTCTCCACAGCTTCTGTGACTGTTTCGATCTGCTCTTCAACATGATTCAGGCGCTTCTGCTGGCGAACGGCATCGGCGGCCATTGCGGCGATCATCTCGATTTCCGTCAGCGGTGCGCGAGTGCGAAAATAGCTGTTAACCAGCTCACGCTGAACCTGCCAGGCCAGATCGTCCGTGAGTGACTTCGCCACCATCAGATATCCAGATTCGAAAAGCACAATTCCAGAGGGCGCAAACTTAGAAAACACACCTTCCGGAAGGTCCCGGCGTATAGCGTCGGAACCTAATTCAACGTAATCTACCCCCTCGACAAAGTAGTTCCTGTTTTCACGAAAATTACGTCCTGCTGTTCCATCTGGTCGTTGGTGAGCTTCGTCAATCATTGCGAATGTCACAACGCGCTGACCGCGATATTCGACTGCCGGCAGCTGTTTGTTATTGATCGTTACTGTGTTCATTTTCGTCCTCCTCAGTGCATAACCGGCTTGTCAGGCATACCTTCTTTCTGAATCTGTTCAATGAAGCTGTCATGAAGGAGATTAAAACCTTCCCGGCCCATTTTTGAGAGTTGAAGCCCGTTCTCAGCGTCCGTATCTAACATGTCCCGGTACATGCGCAGCGCCATCTGCTGGCCGAGTTCCTGACCGTATTTCTCAATGGCTAACCCTTCCACATGGCTTGCGAGTGCGAACCGCTCTGGCGCAGGATAAACACTGATTGAACCGTGCTGTCCGGAGTAGATAACTGCGGTGTCAAACCCTCCAGAATCGTTGGCAACCTCAACTGTGCCGTTCTTTGCCTGCTCCTCGGTAATGAAGACCGCAACAAGCATCCAACGCCAAATGATGATTTCTTTCTCGATGCCAGGGGTAAACCAGCCGCTTTCAATCCCTTCCATAATGCAAGCCATCAGTTCAAGCCCGTCCGGAATTCGTTTGTCATAATTACCGTTGTCGAGCTGGCGAACCGCAACTGAATAACCAATGACTCGGCTACCAAAACGGATGCCGGATAAGGTCGGCTCTGGGGTAAAATTTGAATCAACCATCAATGGACTCCTTCTGGTTTGATGGCTTGCAATGCATCTACCTCTTTGACGTAGCGCTCGTGCATCGCGTCCCATTTTTCACACCATTTTTCCATTTCTCGCTTGCGCGCCAGGATACGACGCAGACGGCGAACACAACGCTGGTGGGCGGCCAGATACTCAGCCTTTGTTTCCCCGTCTCGCCATACCTCCATATCATCGCGATCAATACGCACCCGCGGGTGACGCTGGGGAAAACCTGAACGCTCAAAAGCCTCGGTGGTCATGAAGAAAGCCAGATAGCGGATCGCCGTATCTCGCGTGAAGCATTTTTTGATACGACCGTGACGTACTGCTACGAACAGTGGGCCAACTGGCGTATCGTGTTTCTGTAATGCCAGGTCAATCATGCTTACGGTGCGTTTATCTTTCATTTCCGGTCCTTAACTTTGCTGTATCGTTCGTGACTCATTACTTCCCAGTTCTTGCCGCCATCGCGGGAGAGTAGCCGCCAGCGATGGTTAACTTTGAGGCTCAAATTCCCGGAGCCGTGCATTCGGCAGGGGTGAATGCGCCTTGCCCTGAACTGGCTTAAAACGTGTACCGCTTTGAGGTGAACCCACTCAGGAATTCGTATCGCTGTAAGTGCCATCAGATCCCCCCATTTCATGACCCTCCGTTTTCGGAGCCTCCACTTTTTGTTTTTTGACGAACTCGACCAGCTCAGAAATGAGCTCGTCGATTAACTCCTTCCCGCTATCCGTAAGGAATTCACCGCTGCCATTAACATCAACAGCGCTGCTGTAAATTCCCTTGATAGCTTTTACGCCTTCGACATTCCCGTACTCACTGATCGCAAGCCTTTCGAATTTTCTCAATAATCCATCGAGAAGAATCTCTGTTAACTCGACCGTGTTAATGCCGCCTTTATTGAGCTTAATAACAAGGCAGTTACTGCCTGTTTTACGCTGGTGGCGTAATAACGCTGCTTTTAAAATTCGGCGGCGATATGTCTCGATTAATTTATCCATTGCGGCGCGCCTCCTCCTCTAAGCTCATAACAATCTCCTCTTCTTTTTCGGTCCAATCATGAATTTCGCCAGCAATGTCATAAACAAGAGAGCAAATAGTTTTAAGTTGGAAATGGTCCAGTTTGTCGTGATATTCAAATAATGTTTGCGATAAACCAGCCAGTTGCTCGGCTTTGATATTCACAACCTGAATGTCTTGCCTTTTTAATAAGCTCATAATTACCGTCCATATGCTTTTTTGAGATAAAGACGAGCGATTACCTCGTAACCGCAAGCCGCATAAAGGCATGCTGTTCTATATGCCGATTTATCAATGATGAAAGTCATACGAAGCGCCTCACAGCCAAAGAAGCCACCACCCGACCGTAAATTTTGATTTCTTTCTGTTCATCGGTATTAAGGATGAAAGTTTCGTAATGATGGTTATCAGAGATGATTTTTAATGAGCCATCAGCTAATGGCTCAATTCTCTTAATGAAAAGGCAAGGGCGACCAAAAGCATCCATTGTGTAAACATAAATGCCAGAGGTAAGCGCACGTCCACCGCAATCAACGAAAGCCACAACCTCACATGGTTCGATGGTCGGCTGCATTGAATCACCTTCCATCCGGCAGCTTTGTACGCGGTTGCCAAAGTCATTGATGTTGTCAGATCCGAACAGCATTTGAGGCGTTTTAACTGGCTGATTAACTGCGACGGAATTTTGCATTTTCATTTCCTAAGGGTGAGTTTGTCCCCACCAAGAAAGGTGTTAATTAAATAATGTTAATTAATTTTAAATTTTGTCGGCTTGCTTGCAGATGGTTTCTTGCAAGTCGTCTAATTTTTCATAAACGATAGTTAGTGTACCGATAGCCGACAATTCCGGAGGCATGCAATCCATAGCGTTAGATAAAGCCATTCTGCAATTGCCAATATCAGCAGACCATGAGTTAAGTTGATTGGACGTTATAATACTTGTTGGTTCTGTAAATTCACCGCACTGCTCGTTTCCTGAAATGAGCCACAGAACATCAGAATGAAGAATGTTAGCCAATTGGATTAACTGGTCAGCAAACGGAACAGTTTTTTCCGTTTCCCAGTTGTTAATGGTTTCGGTTGTTAAACCAAGATGATCAGCCAAAAAATCCTGAGAGAGTCGAAGCGAAGATCTTTGATTTAATATTCTTTTGCCGATGGTTTTGGCTACGGTGATTTGAGTATTCATTTCATTGGTTCCATTGTTTGCCGATGAATGAACTTTATCTCAAAGATAAATTTTGGTAAATATCTTTTTGATAAATTATGATAAATTAATAGTTATGCCTTTGATATATATGGTAAATTATTTTGTGCAGGGCATAAAAAAACCAGCCGAAGCTGGTTTTTTATATGTATGAGTCTCAACCCAAACGGTTGTATGACATTTGCCATCTACCGACAACTAAGCCCTGAATGTGAAACTCGCTTTGATCAGTTTCAGATACAAACCATTTTTCGTAAGTTGAATTATCGCTGATGACTACCAGCTTGTCCTTAAGCAGCTGTAAGCGTTTGATATGAAAGTTGTCACCATAAACGAACGCATAAATCCCATCACCTATCAACCGGTTTACCGTAACGTCTATAACGACAAGATCCCCAGGGAAAATAGTCCCGAGCATGCTATCTCCGACAACCGTGCAGATTTTCAGGGAGGTAGGGCTACGCCCACCAAACATCCTTTTAGCTTCCTCTGGATCAAGTTCAATCGATTTAACTATTTCAGGATAGTCCATGTTCATCCTGCCACTTCCGCAACTGAACTCAGTGTCCATCACCTCAATTCGGTATTGTTGCTGATTTTTTGTCAGTGGATTTATGAAAAAGTTAGGCTTGGTACCAGATGCATCAACATCTGCTCTCTTTGAATCCATCCAGCCATGGGGCAGGCCCATACTTGACTCAATTCTCCTAGCTATTATGTCGCCAATGTTACGAGAGGCGTTAGAGCCAGATAACTGACTCAGTTGAGAAGGGGGTATACCAATTTTTTCAGCAATTTGTGCCTTGGTATAACCTTCCACGATGTACTCACCAATCAACCTGTTTAGGTTCTGGCGTCGAATGTTTTTTATGTCCATGACCAAATACTCCCACTTTTTAGCAATATGATAAATACCCAATTTGATAAATTTATCTTGCCTCATAGTTATCGTAAAGATAAACTTTACCAAAATGATAAATTGAGGTGTGGGTATGGAAAACGAACTTCTTTCCTGGCGTCGTGCTTCCACTAAAGAAGAGTGGCACGCTTTGGCAGTTAAGAGCGGTACATCAACAGGATATTTGAATCTTATTGCCTACGGATACAGAAATGCGTCACCAAAACTTGCAACTTCTATTGAAGCAGCAAGTAGAACTTTTGTGGGTAAAAAAACCCTCAAGCGAGAAATGCTTGTTTTCCCACATCCGGGCAATGAGGTGTGACATGTCACTGCATGCTGGAGGAATCATGAATCACTCTGACTTCGTACGTAAATATTCATTCGATAACCCACTTCAGCGGTTGGTCATGCTTCGCATTTTAATGGGCGGATCTATGGATGGAGAAGGGGAGCGAGTAATCGATCATCAGGTACTGTACGAATTCTGTTGCTGCTCAAAGCAGGCAATGTTTAAGGAGATCAAAGCCCTTGAACGAGCAGGCTTCCTGAAAGTGAGAAAAATTGGTGCTCTCTATACCGGGCTTGCAGTTCGTCTTGAGCCAGCTCGCGGCTACACAATCACGCCAGTTCAGGAGTTTGTATGAGTAGCAAAATTCTCGGTAACGTCTGGGACGCGTGCGCAGCGCATGACATTAAGGGAGCCAAACTTGTGATTATGGCACGCCTCGCTGACTACTCGAATGATGATGGTGTCTGCTATCCGAGTGTTGAAACTATTTGCCGCCAGCTGGGGCTCGGGGAAAGTACGGTCAGGACCGCCATTGCAGAACTGGAGTCTTCCGGTTGGCTGCGTCGTGAAGCGCGCCGTAAAGGTAATCGCAACACGTCCAATCTTTATCATTTGAATGCCGAGCGTCTCGAGGCTCTGGCACGCATTGAGAAGGACAAAGTGGCAGCGCTGAAACAGCAGCGCAGGGCTAACGGTTTTCACCCGTCAGATTCTGAACCTTCAAATTCTGAACCGTCAGGTTCTGGATGTTCAAACGGTTTTCACCCTTCAGTATCTGACAAAAATGGTGTTTTCACCCGTCAGAATCTGACCCCAGATCCACAAGTAAATTCAAAAAATGATCCACAAGTAAATTCAAAACAAGAATCACAAGATATTGGCGCATGTGGGAAAGTCCATTCTGAAAATCGCTCTTCCAAAGAGAACTATTCCAACGAGTTCGAGCAGGCATGGCAGGCATACCCTAAACGTGCTGGCGGTAATTCTAAAGCTGCCGCCTGGAAAGCCTGGAAAGCTCGAATCAAAGACGGTGTTAACACTGAGGCAATGCTGGCTGGTGTAAACCGTTATGCAGGTTATGTCCGTGCTACAGGTAGCGCCGGAACGCAGTACGTGAAACAGGCGGCGACGTTCTTTGGTCCCGATCGGCATTTCGAAGAGTCATGGCAGGCGCCATCTGGTGCGGTAAGCGGTAGACCTGGTGGACTGCCGGTTTCGGGGTTTAGTGAACAAGACTATGGCCAATCAGACTGCAACTGGTAAGCAGGAGAAATCACAATGTTGAGTATCAAACAACGCGAAGAAAGGGAAGCTCTGGTGGCAAAGCGCGAAGGGCTTCGTGAAGAGCTGGTGTTTGCTGTGGAACACAAAAAACCGTGGCAGTGGGGAAGCTGGGAGTCAGGGAGCGTCCACGCCGCCGCCTGTGAAAAACATGGTGATTATCAGCGTATTTCCCTCACTGGAAAAGCCTATCGTGGCGTTGAAAATGTTAAGCACTCCCAGTGCCCGGAGTGTGTGAAAGCGGAGCTTGCTGGCATTGAATCATGTCTGCGCACATTACGGGTAGCCGACCTGATGGACAATTCCGGCATAGCAAGACGATTCGAAGCATGTGAATTCGATAACTACCAGGCTATCAACCCGGATGCTGCCAAGAATCTCGCAGCCTGTCAGCGTTATGCCAGCAGCTGGCCTGAGCGACTGAATGCCGGTACCGGGCTTGTTATGACCGGCAATTGCGGCACCGGCAAAAACCACCTGGCAGTGGCTATGGCAAAGCGCATCATCCGCGATCACCTTGCGAATGTGGAAATCACCGATGTTATGCGCCTCACCCGAGCGGTAAAAAGCACATGGCGCCACAATGCCGAAATGACCGAGGAAGACGTTATTGAGCGCTTCGCTTCACTGGATCTGCTCATTATCGACGAAGTGGGCGTTCAGTTCGGCAGCCCGACAGAAATGACCATTCTGCAGGAAATTATCAATGCCCGGTACGAAAGCATTTTGCCAACAATTCTGATCAGCAATCTCACATTTGACCAGCTGAAAGAGACAATTGGAGAGCGAATCGTGGACCGGGTTACCGATGGTGGCCGCAACCGTCTGGCATTTGGCTGGGGAAGTTTCCGTGCCATCGCGTCAGGAGTTGTAGCATGACTCCTGTCTGGAAAAATGAAGATCTGGAAGGTGCGGTGATCGGCGCAATTTTTCTGCGTGGAGCCGACCCTGAGGTACTGGATATTCTTTCCAGGGTGCCAGCTACCGCTTTCTCGGTACCGCAGTATCGGGAAATATATACTGGTATCTGCCGTCAGGCGCGTGGAGCTGGCGTTATTGACCCTGTACTGCTCTGCGAAAACATGCCAAAGCACAGCGCAATCATTATGGATTCGAGCCGTATCGCATGGGCCAAGTCGGCGCTTGTGTCATACGTTGCCACGCTTGAGCGTAATGCAGCTGTTCGTGATGCCGAAGCTGTGATTGAAAGGGCGCTGGCTGATCTCCGGAGTGCTCACAATGGTGATGCGGCTTTATCGGCATTCAGGGCTGCACAGAACAGCATTGCCGCAATTTCTCTCGAAGAAAAGACCGTTCAGCCAGTTCATATCGACGACATTCTTCCTGCTGTAGTGGATCGGGTAGATGCACGCAACCGCGGCCTCGAAGAAGCCAGAAGCCTCATGACGGGTATTGAAGAGCTTGATGCAAAGACTGGCGGTATTGAACCAACAGACCTGGTGTTTATCGCTGCTCGTCCGTCGATGGGTAAAACTGAATTGGCGCTGGATATCATCGACAAAGTTTCTGAGCAGGGCCGTGGTGTGCTGTTCTTCAGCATGGAAATGCCAAATATCCAGATCGGAGAGCGAATGGTATCTGCAGCTGGTGGCATGTCGGTTTCACGCCTGAAAAAGGCTGCTGATTTTGAAGATGAGGACTGGGCCAGACTGACAAACGGTGTAGAGCGCCTGACAGGCCGCAGTATCTGGATGGTTGATTCCACCGATCTGACAGTAGATCAGATTCAACAAATAGCTACCCGCCTACAACTGGCGCATCCGGAAATAGCGCTGGTGGTTGTGGATTACTTGGCACTTATCAAAATTGAAAGCACTGCACGATATGACCTTGCCGTCGGTGAGGTGTCAAAAGGACTCAAGCGTCTGGCTAAATCTAATAAAACTCCAGTGCTTGCCCTGAGCCAGCTTTCTCGTGGCGTTGAGTCTCGGCCCAACAAACGACCGATGAACTCAGACTTAAAAAACTCGGGTGAGATTGAGGCAGATGCTGATCTGATCATGATGCTTTATCGCGACGAAGTTTATAACCCTGAGTCGCCAGCAAAGGGGATAGCGGAAATTAACGTGACCAAACAGCGCAACGGTGAGCTGGGCACGATCTACCGTCGATTCTATAACGGGCATTTCCTGCCAATTGACCAGGAGTTAGCAAAGCAGCGTTCTGCTCCACAGCAGAAAGCCCAGACCAGACGTTACTCAAGAGAAAGGCATTCCAGCAATGCAGACTATTAAAAACATCAAAGCAACGAGGGCAGCCTTATGAAAATCGAAGTATCACTAAAACGCCCTCAGGGGATGCAGATCAGCGACAGCGTAAATAATACAGGAGTACAGAACAATGCGTGATATCCAAATGGTTTTGGAGCGCTGGGGCGGCTGGGCAGCAAGTGATAGCTCTGGGGTTGATTACTCTCCTATCGCAGCCGGCTTCAAGGGACTTCTTCCACAAACAAGTAAAACTCGTCTTTCATGCACTGATGATGACGCACTGATTATCGAGGGATGTTTAGCGCGGCTGAAAAAGCGTAAGCCCTATGAGCATTCGCTCTTAGTTGCGCATTATCTATATGGCATATCAAAGCGGAAAATTGCGAAAGCGCGAAAGAAAGATGAAAAGCTAATACGCATTGAGATTCAGATGGCAGAGGGGTTTATCGATGGTTGTCTGGCTATGCTTGATATACCACTGCAAATGGATGCTGTAGTAGAAATGCAGACTAGCAATACAAGCCAGTCTGCTGCCTGACTAAAAGTAATTATCAAGAGGCGTTTCTGACCATCCTCCGTATCCAGGGCGACCAGGTACTCCGCCAAGACCTGGTCGGCCGGGACGACCAGCCATACCAGGAATACCGGGGAGTCCTCCTAAACCCGGTAGGCTTGGAAGGTAACCTGTGTGATTGCGAAGGAATCCCAATGCGCGATTTCGGCTGTCATAGACAACTCTACCTTCAAACCATCCAATATGATGGCCTTGAAGTGAATACAAATTGTTCCCTGATATCCAGGCTATCACTCTGCCTTGGCGATCCCTCAGGCAATCATTATCAAAAAGGATGACCGCTCTACCTTGTCTGTCATGAATCCACTCAACCATCTTTCAAAAATCTCCTTTGCTGAAATAGGGCTGATGCTCATAGTAAGATAAATAATGATGAAATATGTTAGCGCGGTCCGCATTTTTTGATGTAACGTGTTAAGAGTGGTCACATCGACACACAGCTTAATCATCGAAACCCTGCCTTGGCGGGGTTTTCGCTTTTCTGGAGGTATGCAATGCAAGACGGTACGCAGCAGCCATATTTCTTTAACCCTGGTATGACAGTTGAGCAGCTTGAAGACTGGCTTGGGCAGCAGAAAACCCACCTTGCTCACTTCAATCGCATGGTAAAAGAAAAAGCCGTCCTTGAGGAACGGCTAGAAGAGGTGAACCGGGTTATTGGTTTACTTTCTGCGTCAGGCTTCGAAGGAATATTGAGTTTTCCGTATGATTCCAGTCCTCTTCTGGAAAATCTTCGAACAGGAAAGAAACAGACGGCAGGTTGAAGCTCCGCAGTACTTCTTGAGCATCAGAACTAAGATTATCAATTCTCAACTCCTCCTGAATGACAAACAAAGCATCTTCAAGAGACAAGTTTCTGATATCGGATGGCAGCCAATGAGTCTTCATAAAAATCATATGGTAGAGCGCGCTCTTTCCCTCAAGGGGATTGAAAATCGTTGCGTATTTCAGTCTATGCTGATGAAGTACCATCTCAAGAGTGAAAATTAAAGCCGTTCTGTTTCTGATTTGGTTGTCTTGCTGGCTTCCTTGATAATAAGCAGATTGAGACATGCTCCTGTTTTCGCATATACGCGCTCTTATAACGTGCAGCAGATTGTGATATTCGGACATGAACTTCTCCTTGTCGGGTTGGTTACTTCAGGCGATTTCACGATATCAGACAGGAATGATGGCAACCATAAAAACCACTGATATTGCGTGGTTAGTTTGACTTATGTATCATCTCGCTCCCGGTCCTTTAGCTCAGTTGGTTAGAGCGTGCGACTCATAATCGCCCGGTCGCTGGTTCAAGTCCAGCAAGGGCCACCAGACCGCCACTAGCTCATCGGGAAGAGCGGCAACTTAATGTTGTAGTACGAGGTTCGAGGCCCCGGTGGCGGACCAATGCCGACTTAGCTCAGTAGGTAGAGCAACTGACTTGTAATCAGTATGTCCTATCCTGTTTCTGGCACTACGGTAGTTGATGGTGGACTGACGGGGCCAGCATGTTTGGCTTCGCAACTGGGCTTTCACGAAGGTGCATTGCACCAGTAGTCCCCCTGCAATATCGTCGAGTTCACCTGATTTATTCAATCCCGACATCTTATATGAAGGTCGCTGTGATACGGACCTGGCTTATGTCTTGTGTTGAGAATTTGTTGAGCCGCTTTAAGTTAACCTGCTTGCAATTAACTAGCAGGGTAATTGTGTTGTTAAAGACTCTCAAAATACTGGCTTTAGTGATCTGTTTTGTGGTTAGCTGTGCAATGTACTTTCATCTCTATGTAGTGATGAATAAGGATTGTATTGGGAATACCGCAGAAGAGGTGACCTATGGGCATCTGGAAGATTGCCCTGATACTGACTGCCAGCCTTATAGCTGGAGTTGTTATTTACATTGATGTTATCTCGGATTTCATTGCCGATGCCAATTTCCTTCACCTTCCTTAGATGTTTTTGCGTGAGCGCTGCTTTTTGCAAAATTGCTGTGTGAAAATACTGACCTTTGGGTTCAGCGCTCATCCAAAAGCATCTCGTGAAATCCAGTTAACCTCGGGTGGTTTGTTGGATGAGGTGCCTCAAATTCATTCAGTTTAGCGATTCTGGTGCTTGATACCTAGCTTGGAAGGCCATCCCTGGATATGTAGTGGCTTTGGCATGCTAGGTAAGGGAAATTAAAATGAGAAAAAAGACGAGGGACTTTACAGGCGACATCACATCCCTCGACAAAAGATTCCCTTCTACTTCTTGATTAGACGAGAACGGGTAGTGAATTTAGGATATTAGCAACTTAAAAATCAACGGAAAATTTAAAATTTACTTTAAGTCGCTGAAAATGAATAGTCTATTCTCTCCCTGTTTAATTTGACCTAACTGTTAAGTGGTTAGTACAGTGTGTTTGTGGTGAATCCTTTCTATGCGAAAGGGCGTTCCAGTCAACTGCTATCTGCAGGTATGCGCGCGGCTTTGCTGACTGGGGTAGAGTCACCGGGAGGCACCCGGCACCATGACAACAACAATACAAGTTTCAAATTCCTTGAGAGCCTGCCATAAAACGCAGGCTTTTTTTTATGGTTTTGCAAACTGCTGCTACGCTTTGAGTTGTGGGAAGTAACTGAATGCCCGGTGGTTCTCCTGGACCGATAGTGAATCAGCCGATACAGCTTCACCTCTGAGCATAAGCCTTACTCACACCTACCTTACAAATAGTCAACTCATTAGCCCGCCATTAAAAGCGGGCTTTTTTTATCTCCCCTCAATTTTTCTGAGAGGATTCACAGCAATAACAGAGGGGGCGTAATGTCCGATCCATTAACCGGAACTGGCGCAGTTCTCGGTGGCGGCCTGCTGGGCTCAGTCCTGTACGGTGTCTTTACTCATACAGATTTCGGCGTGGTGTTTGGAGCGTTTGGTGGTGCGGTGTTTTACGTCGCTACAGCTGCAAACCTTACGCGTGCTCGCCTGGCTGCATATTTCCTGACTTCATTCATTGTTGGAGTGCTTGGCGCCGGGTTTGTTGGCTCATGGCTAAATGCTGCATCGAATTATGAAAAACCACTGGATGCACTCGGTGCAGTGATTCTGTCTGCACTGTGTATAAAAATCCTAACTTTTCTTAATAACCAGGACCTGAACACCCTGTTCGGTTTTTTCTCACGGTTACGCGGAGGAGGGGGAAATGGTAATTGACCCGTCAGCTGTCTTAAACGCGTTTATCTGCTCGGTGATCGTCGTCGTTCTGATGTTCTACCAGCGCCATGGTGCCCGGCACCGTCCTTTTATATCAATCCTGGCGTATATAACCATCCTGATTTACGCAGTAATCCCGTGGCAATTCATCTTCGGCCTCTATCGTGACTCCAGTTGGCTGGTGGTGGTGGCAAACCTCCTGATATGCGCAGCTGTTATGAAGGTCCGGGGAAATCTGGCACGTCTGGTCGATCTTCTGAGGCACTAATGACAAAAGACGAAATTTTTGACGCCATTCTTGGCAAAGAGGGCGGTTACGTTAATCACTCCGACGATAAAGGTGGCCCAACAAACTGGGGAATCACGCAAGAGGTAGCACGCGCCCACGGTTACAGCGGTGATATGCGTAACCTTACCCGCCAGCAGGCGCTGGATATCCTGACTGCTGACTACTGGACAGGGCCACGTTTCGACCTTGTTTCAGAGGTATCACCAGCCATCGCTGCCGAACTCTGCGACACAGGCGTAAACATGGGCCCATCGGTGCAGACCAAATGGTTTCAGCGTTGGCTGAACGTGTTCAACATTCAGGGCACACTCTATCCCGATCTTATTGCCGATGGTTTTATTGGTCCGCGAACTATCAGCGCGTTAAAAAGCTATCTTTCCCGGCGCGGAAAAGAGGGTGAGCTGGTAATGCTTCGGGCCCTGAATTGTAGCCAGGGTCAGCGTTATCTTGAGCTGGCAGAACAGCGCAGCGCGAACGAAACGTTTGTTTATGGCTGGGTAAAGGAGCGGGTGGTTATATGACGCTTGAGATGATTACCGGACTCGTTGTCGCGGTTTTTGCTGCTATTGTCGCCGCATTTGGCCTAGGTCATTCACGCGGCACCAGCAAAGCGGAAGCGAAAGCAGACCAGCAGCGCACCGAAGATAACGCAGCGGCCACGGTCGCAGCTGCAGAGCGCCGGGTAGAGACAACGAAAGAGGCCAGCAATGTACAACAGACTGTTAACCGCATGCCTGATGACGATGTTGATCGCGAGCTGCGTGACACGTGGAAGCGTCCCGGTGGTGATTGATACCGGTTGTGACTGGGTAAAGCCAATCTACCTTACTGATCACGACATTGATGTTCTTGACCGCCAGACGAAGCGAGACATCCTGGCGCATAACAAAGCGTGGCAGGCGAACTGCCATCCAAAATAGAACCTCATCCATGAGGCTCTTACACAGTCTCTCCTCTGGACTTTAACCGTAGCAAATTCTCACAGCCCCACACTCGCTCAGCATTCATGTGTTACAGTTAAACCGTGGTGAATCCCCCTAAGCGGCGGGGCTAATTAACCTGACGACTCTTCTTCATGAGGGCATCGTGAATTTCTGGAGCAAGCGGGTCAAGGTTGGTTAACCAAAAGGCTCACCGGGAGGCACCCGGCACCACAACCTATCGGAACCAAAGCTTACCAGTTGGTGGGTTTGAGTTGAGCTCGATCATAAAAAAAGCCCCAGTTACGGGGCAATTATGAGTTGAATCTTTTGTTATGTTTTTGTGCTTCTTGCTCTAAGGCTGTGGGACATTAACATCTTGCTCAAATAATGCAAACAAAATGCATATTTAAATTTTACAACTTCAACCAGCACGAGGGGATGACAACCTTTATCCACTAAAAGGGATAGGCATTACAGCAGGCATTCACTGAGTGCCTGTGATAATGACGAATTGTGGTGAATGCGCAGGCTGATGCGCGGAAAGACATGCCCCAGCGACACACGAGGCGAGCTCACACACTGCAATGCAGTAAGTAGCCGGGGTCGCTAAGCCGGAAAATCCAGCACCGGCCACCACAACCTATCCAAGCCACTGGCATCCGCTGGTGGTTTTTTTATGCGCATCGCACGCGCACACCAAAGAAAGTCTTTCAGCTGTGAGCCTGGGCAAACCGTTAACTTTCGGCGGATTTGCCGTGCGACAGGCTCACGTCTAAAAGGAAATACCACATGAAATATTTATCGCTACAGCAAGCGATGCTCGGCATGCGAGTCATCATGACCGACGATGGCCTCATTTTGAAAAGTCCGGCAGGTAGCGCACATTACGATTTGAAAGGACGTCGCCATACAGTATGGGGTGATGCTTCTTTCTTTCCTGAACATCTACGCGTTAAAGATAAGCGCAAACCGAAATGTGGCCACGTCAGTTTCGGCAATGACGAAATCGTTGCTCATCGGGCTGATGGTTCTGTGGCCTGGCGAATGGGTAAGATCGAAGAACCTATAAAAACGCCTGATGCTGCATTAGGTGAGCTGTCGGCTGTTTACACTCTTCCACGTTATAAAATTAGTAGCTACATGAAGAGACAGGAGCTGATTGCTAATGCTCTTGACGAAGCCAAGCAAAGATTTAGTGAAGAGTTTGGAGGGGCTCCAGCCGATAAAACAGCGGTAGTGTTCCTGGCTGATCGCTGGGTTGCTGTTGAGGGGGGATATACTCCAGACGAAATACGTGATGCCGCGGAATACATCAAGCGGAAAAGGAAGCAGAAAGCCGACGAAAAGGCGATGGCTGAATCATCACCATATTTCGTGAAGGACGGACAGGCATTTATCAAGGATGCCTTCATCGGTAACGCAATTAAGACCAGCGTGAAGCTATCCCCAGAAATGGAAAAAGCGATTTCAGATGTTGTCTCTGCGGAACTGAAAAAAAATCTTCAGCCGGGCGGCACGATCTGGAATTCCTTGAAGCGTGGATTCTGACGGGAGGTTTTATGCAGGTCACTATTGATGGTGTCCCGTTTGTTCCTGCGTGTGCTTCAGCGTCACGGGTTGGCATTGCCATTACTACCCACAATAGGCCAGACGTTTTAAAGCGCGCCATTGAGCAGCACATGAAACATCTGCCAGCCGGTGCGCTGGTGGTTGTTATCGATGATGGTTCCTACCCTGCAGCAGTAGTGCCTGACGGCGTGCAGCTGCTTCGCCATGAAACATCACTCGGCATTGTTGCTTCGAAGAACGCCAGTTTAACCGCGCTGATGGACGCCGGGTGTGAGCATCTTTTCCTTTGGGACGATGACGCCTGGCCCATCGTTGATAACTGGCACCTTCCATACATCGAATCACCCGAACCGCACCTGGCTTACCAGTTTCTCGATCTTGCTGGCACGAACAAGCTGAATGACCTTTCGGAGCTTTACCGTGACGATCAGCATGTGGCTAACACCGGGCAGCGCGGCGTGATGCTGTATTACCACCGTAGCGCTATCGAGAAGGTTGGCGGTTTCGATCCGGTTTACGGACGCGGCATGTACGAACACAGTGACCTCGCGCTACGTATCCATAACGCTGGCCTGACGACGTGGGCTTACGGTGATGTGGTCGGTTCAGAAAAGCTAATCCATTCTCTCGATGAGCATGAAGCCGTAGAGCGTTCGGTACCGCGTCCCGACCGACAGGCGCTGGTGGAACGTAACGTGAAGATCCACAACGAACGGCGTGATGCCGGGTTTACTGGTTACGTTGAATACCGCCAGCAGCGTGACGTGGTTATCACAACGCTGCTTACCAGTCATCCTGACCCGCAGCGCGGCACAAAAATGGCGGCCTCGCCTGACATGCTGAGCAAATGGGCCTCATCACTTCGCCGGTGTGGTCGTATAGCGCTGGTGGATGAATTACTGACGGCCCCGGCAGATGTTGAGCTATGTCGCGTTCCTGACGTGAAGATGAATGTCTACTTTCGTCGCTGGTTGCACATCTGGCGGCACCTGCGAGAGCACCCTGAATACCGGTTCGTCTGGTGTACCGATGGTACCGATGTCGAAATGCTTCGCGCGCCGTGGGAAGAAATGGAACCCGGAAAGGTGTATGTCGGTTCTGAACCGAAGACCTACGCCGACACCTGGGCGAAACAGAACCATCCAGAGCGTATCTATCAGGAATTCATTGAAGCGCACCGCGGCGATGTGATGCTTAACGCTGGTCTGCTGGGTGGCACCCGCGCTGATGTAATGGCGTTCGCTCACGGCATCATCCGTCTTTACTACCGGATCGAGAGTTATCGTTTCTGGAAGAAAGAACAGGCTGGCGCCGCGGTGGGGGATATGATCGCTTTTGGCATTGTCGCTAAGTCTTTTGGCGATCGCATTGTCACCGGCCCTCTGGTTCACACCGTTTTCAAAACTGATGGTATCGGCAAGGAGAGCGCATGGTGGAAACACAAGTGAAGTTTGTTGTGGTAGGTCACCACTCGCGACATAAGCAGGCGTTGCGTCTGGCTGAATCCCTTGGTGCTTTCCTGCTAATTGATAACAGTGACCGTGGGGCGAACTGGAATCATCACCGCGCGCTGCAATGGGCTGCTGAGCAATCCAGCAGGGTAGTGGTGCTGGAGGACGACGCCCTGCCAGTCCGTGGGTTTATGGATCAGGTTGCTGTCTGGCTGGCGAGGTTCCCGTGTCACATGCTGAGTTTTTACCTCGGTACCGGGCGGCCTCCACAGTATCAGATGCAGATTGCTGAGCGGCTAATCGTGGCTGATAAGACACGTGCTGATTACATCACGCTATCGAGACTCATTCATGGCGTTTGCTATAGCGTCCCACCTGAGCATGTGCAGCGCGTGCTATCCCGCTGGGATAACAGCAAGCCCGCCGATTACGCTGTGGGTGATGCATGGGGTGGCTCAGTGATCTATCCGTGTTACTCGCTGGTGGACCATGCTGACGGCGAACCGGTTGAGCGTCACCCTGACTCAGCGCCACGCACAGAACGCCGCAGGGCGTGGAGGTTAGCCTGATGCCTGCGTTAATACCGAGAGCATGCCGCAAGCGTGGCTGCCCTGGCACAACCACTGACCGCTCAGGCTATTGTCCCAAGCACCTTAACGAAGGCTGGCAGCAGCATCAGCGAGGACAGAGCAGGCATCAGCGAGGTTATGGCAGCAAGTGGGACAGGCTGCGCCCAATCGTTCTCGACAGAGACAAACACCTTTGTCAGGAATGCCTGCGAAATGGACGGTATACACCCGCTGAGACGGTGGACCACATCACCGCCAAAGCAAATGGGGGGACCGATGACCTGTCCAACCTCGAAAGCCTCTGCAAGCCTTGCCACAGGGCGAAGACAGCGGTCGAAAGACTCAAATGACATCAATTCTCATTTGAATCGACAGAGAGGGAGGGCGGGTTGAAAGTTCAGGAACGACGCGCCAAAGGACCGCCGCCTAACCTCTTTTCACATCGCCGCAGGTTAGAAAACTTTTTTTAGGGGTCCCCCACTCGATGATTAATAGGAGTTTTCGATTATGTCTGGACCACCGAAAACCCCGACCCATCTACGTTTGGTGAGGGGTAACCCATCAAAACGCCCGATTAATGAAAACGAACCTAAGCCAGCTGCAGGGGTACCCCCAACGCCGAAGCATTTCGACAAGCAGGGGAAGTACTGGTTTAAACGGATGGCCGACGAGCTCGATGCTATCGGTGTGATGTCTCAACTGGACGCCAGAGCCCTTGAGCTGCTGGTTGAGGCTTATACCGAATACCGGCACCACTGCGACACGCTTGAAATTGAGGGGTACACCTACCGGACCGAAACACAGAGCGGGGATGTGATGATCAAAGCTCACCCGGCAGCCATCATGAAAGCTGATGCCTGGAAACGCCTTCGCGCCATGCTCGGAGAGTTCGGGATGACACCAGCCAGCCGCTCGAAAGTGAATGCAAAAGGTCCTGATGCGGTTGACCCGCTGGCCGAGTTTATGAAAGCGAGGGATTAATGGCTAAGGTTGCAGAAGGCATCCGCTACGCCGAGAGGGTGGTGGCGGGGGAAATAATTGCCTGTGAGTATGTGCGCCTTGCCTGCCAGCGTTTTCTTGACGATCTGGCACACGGCGAAGAGCGCGGTATTTTCTTCAGTGAGCCACGCGCGCAGCACATTCTGAATTTCTATAATTTTGTTCCTCACGTAAAGGGCGCGCTGGCAGGCCAGCCTATTGAGCTGATGGACTGGCATGTTTTCATCCTGATTAATATTTTTGGTTTTGTTATCCCGCTGGTTAACGAAGAGACGGGGGAAACCGTTCTGCGTAACGACGGCAGCGGTCGGCCGGTGATGGTTCGGCGTTTCCGTACAGCAGATGTTGAGGTGGCCCGTAAAAATGCCAAATCAACACTTTGCTCCGGCGTTGGGCTCTATATGGCTGGCGCTGACGGCGAGGGTGGTGCGGAGGTTTATTCCGCTGCAACCACCCGTGACCAGGCGCGAATTGTTTTTGAAGACGCGAAAAATATGGTCAAGAAGGCGAAAGCCACTCTTGGGCGGATCTTCGAATTCAACAAGCTCGCTATCTACCAGGAGCAAACGGCCTCCAAATTCGAGCCTTTATCATCAGATGCGAACAACCTGGACGGCCTGAACATTCATTGCGCCATCGTCGACGAGCTGCATGCTCATAAAACCCGTGACGTCTGGGACGTTCTTGAGACGGCCACCGGCGCGCGCCTGCAATCGCTGCTTTTCGGTATCACCACCGCCGGCTTCAACAAAGAAGGTATCTGTTACGAGCTGCGTGATTACGCCATCAAGGTCCTGCGTGGTCTGGTAAAAGACGATACGTTTTTTGCCATCATCTACACGTTAGACGAAGGTGACGATCCCTTTGATGAAAAAGTCTGGCAGAAGGCGAATCCGGGGCTGGGTATCTGTAAGCGCTGGGATGACCTGCGCCGCCTGGCTAAAAAGGCGAAAGAGCAGGTTTCGGCCAGGATTAACTTTTTCACCAAGCACATGAATATCTGGGTTACCGCTGAGTCGGCCTGGATGGACATGATGAAATGGGAAAAATGCGAGTGTATCGCCCCGCAGCACGAACTTAAAACCTATCCCTCCTGGGTGGGCGTTGACCTTTCAAACAAAATTGATATCTGTGCAGCCGCTAAAGTCTGGCGCGCGCCAGGTGGACACGTTCATGCGGATTTTAAATTCTGGCTGCCGGAGGGACGCCTTGAGAAGTGTTCACGCCAGATGGCAGAGCTCTATCGTAAGTGGGCCGAGATGGACAAGCTGATCCTTACCGACGGGGATGTAATCGACCATGCTCAGATTAAGGAAGAGCTGCAGGTGTGGGTTGCTGGCGAGAGTCTGAAAGAAATTGGCTTCGACCCGTGGAGTGCGACGCAGTTCAGCCTTGCGCTGGCAGAAGAAGGGCTGCCGCTGGTGGAAGTGCCGCAGACGGTTCGCAATTTCTCTGAGGCGATGAAAGAGGTCGAAGCACTGGTATACGGTGGCCGCTTCCATCACAGCGATCACCCGGTAATGAACTGGATGATGTCCAACGTAACCGTCAAACCTGACCGGAACGAGAACATTTTCCCGAACAAGTCCACACCAGAGGCCAAGATTGATGGCCCGGCGGCATTGTTCACAGCAATGAGCCGCGTTCTGGTTAACGGTGGCAACGACCAGCAGGATCTCTCCGGATTCTTCAATAATCCCATCATGGTAGGTTTCTGATGAAAAAAAACAAACAGCCAGGCAGGGTGAAAAGCGCTCTGCTTAACTGGCTTGGTGTGCCTATCAGCCTGACTACCGGCACGTTCTGGGAGGAATGGTTTGGCACCAGCAGCAGCGGAAAGGTGGTCACGGCCGATAAAGCCATCCAGCTATCGGCTGTGTGGGCATGCGTAAGACTGTTAAGCGAGTCTATTTCAACCCTTCCGCTGAAAATATACGTTCGACAGCCTGACGGTTCGCGTAAAGCGGCAACCGATCATCCGGCCTATTCGATACTGTGCCGCCGACCCAATTCAGAAATGACACCATCACGCTTTATGTTGATGGTGGTCGCCAGTATTTGCCTGCGCGGGAACGCCTTCATTGAGAAGAAATTCATCGCAAACCGCCTGGTTTCGCTGGTGCCTTTGCTGCCGCAGAACATGGTGGTTAAACGCCTCACTACCGGTGCGCTGGAATACAAATACACTGAAAACGGAAACGAGCGCGTCATTCCGGTCAAAAACATCATGCACATTCGCGGGTTCGGCCTGGACGGTGTTTGCGGCATGATGCCGATGAAGACTGGCCGGGATGTGATCGGTTCAGCAATGGCCGTTGAAGAGTCCGCGGCGAAGATATTCGAGCAGGGTCTGCAGAGCTCAGGTTTTCTCTCCGCTGATAATGCGCTGACAGACGATCAACGTGAAAGACTTCGTGGCTATATGGCATCATTCACCGGCTCCAAAAACGCCGGAAAAATTATGGTTCTTGAAGGTGGCCTGAAATATCAGGGCGTGACCATGAACCCGGAAGATGCTCAGATGCTCGAAAGCCGCGCATTTAGCATTGAGGAAATCTGCCGATGGTTTCGCGTGCCGCCTTTCATGGTTGGTCACATCACGAAACAAAGCAGCTGGGCATCAAGCCTGGAAGGTATGAACCTGCAGTTCCTGACTCATACACTTCGACCGCTGCTGGTGAATATTGAGCAGGAAATTGGCCGGTGCTTACTCGACAGCGATGACGAAGTGTTTGCAGAATTCTCTGTTGAAGGTCTACTGCGAGCCGATAGTGCAGGTCGCGCGGCATACTATACCAGCGCGCTTCAAAATGGCTGGATGTCCCGTAATGACGTTCGTCGTCTTGAGAACATGCCGCCAATTGAAGGGGGCGATATTTACACCGTTCAGCTCAACCTGACGCAACTGAAAAATCTCGAAAGCAGCAACCCTGCTGTTCAGGCACTGGCCCTGCGAGAGCTGCATAACCACGTATTCCCCGATATTTCCTTTGAACAATCTCCGCTGAAACAGGCCGCTTAGGAGCACTTTCCTGATGAGCAAAAAACAACTTCCGGTAGCACCGGCGGGTCGCCCCTGCGCGCGCGTTACCTGTGAAACATTACCGTCCGCACTGGACCGCTGGGACGGCGGGATCAAAGCAGCGGCCACCGACGATAACAGCATTTCTGTTTTTGATGTTATCGGGCAGGACTACTGGGGCGAAGGGGTAACAGCTAAACGTATTGCTGGTGCGCTTAGGGCTATGAACGGCGCCGACGTCACGGTGAATATCAACTCACCGGGCGGCGACATGTTCGAAGGTCTGGCTATTTATAACCTGCTCCGCGAATACGAAGGCCGTGTAACGGTGAAGGTGCTGGGCATTGCCGCCAGCGCCGCCTCGATAATTGCGATGGCCGGGGATGATATTCAGATTGGCCGCGGTGCCTTCCTTATGATCCACAACTGCTGGGTATACGCGATGGGAAACCGCCATGATTTTGCAGAACTGGCACAGTCACTGGAACCCTTCGATACCGCTATGGCTGACATCTACGCGGCGCGCTCCGGCCTTGATATGGTAGCCGTTCAGAAACTGATGGACGCCGAGAGTTATATCGGTGGCAGTGACGCTGTGGCGAAGGGACTGGCAGACAGCCTGCTTTCTGCTGATGCGGTCAGCGACGGCGACGAATCGCCTGCAGCCGCGCTTCGCAAACTTGATGCATTGCTGGCTAAAACCAACACCCCGCGCTCTGAGCGCAGAAAACTCATTAAAGCCGTATCCGGTGGCATGCCTGGCGCTGTCACCACCCACGACGGTACGCCGGGCGCTGCCGAAGATATCAAACCTGAAACCCTCAATTCACTTGAAAGCGCTCTTGCGGCGTTAGTCAAATAAGGACCCTTTATGTCTGAAGTAAACGAAATTCTGAAAAAAGTCACTGCCAGCATTGAAGAGGCAACCGGCAAATTCAACGCGAAAGCAGAAGACGCACTCAAAGAGGCGCAGAAGTCAGGCAGGCTGTCAGAAGAAACAAAAGCTGCCGTTGATAAAATGGCTTCTGAGTTCAATGCGCTGCGTGAAGCTGAAAAAACCCTGAAGGCCGCAATGGGCGAACTGGAGCAACATGTTGCCCAGATGCCGCTGGCCAACGCTGCAAAGGTGATCGAGACCGTTGGCCAGACCGTCATCAGCAGCGAAGCACTGAAAGCATTCGCGGCAAGCGTGGAAGGCGGTAAGCGCGTCAGCGTACCGGTGAACGCCGCGCTTATTTCCACGGATGTCGTCACCGGCGTGGTTGAACCGCAGCGTCTGCCGGGTATCGACACCGCACCGAAACAGCGCCTTTTCATCCGCGATCTGATCGCGCCTGGCCGCACCTCAGCACCGGCCATCTTCTGGGTGCAGCAAACCGGCTTCACCAATGCGGCGAAAGTTGTGCCGGAAGGCACCGCCAAGCCGTACAGCGATATCCAGTTCGCCACGCAGATCACGCCGGTCACCACCATCGCGCACATGTTCAAGGCGTCCAAACAGATTCTGGATGACTTCGCGCAGCTGCAGTCCACTATCGACGCCGAGATGCGTTACGGACTGAAGTATGTGGAAGAACAGGAAATTCTCTTTGGCGACGGTACCGGTGCGCACCTGAAAGGCATCGTGCCGCAGGCCTCGGCGTACGATGCTGCGTTCGCCGTAGAACAACAGAACGGCATCGACGATCTGCGCCTCGCAATGCTGCAGGCTCAGCTGGCACGCTTCCCGGCTTCCGGCCACGTCCTGCACTTCATCGACTGGGCGAAGATTGAACTCACCAAAGACACGCTGGGCCGCTATATCCTGGCGAACCCAGCGGCCCTGACTGGTCCTACCCTTTGGGGCCTGCCGGTGGTAGCAACCGAAGCCGCAGCATTCCAGGGCAAGTTCCTGACCGGTGCATTCAACGCTGCGGCACAGCTGTTTGACCGTGAAGACGCCAACGTGGTGATCTCCACTGAGAACGCCGACGACTTTGAGAAAAACATGATCTCGATTCGCTGCGAAGAGCGTCTGGCCCTGGCGGTGAAACGCCCTGAAGCGTTCATCTACGGCTCCTTCACTGCGCCTGCAGCAGGTGGCGGCGCGTAATCCTTAACGGCGGCCTGCGGGCCGCTTTCACAGGTGGGAAAATGAAACTGATCGCACTCAAACCGATTTATTTCGGCGGTACCGTCGTTACTGATGGGCTTCCGCTGGAAACTCTGGAACAGCACGGTCGCGAGCTCATCAAAAAAGGCTATGCGATGCTCGATGAATCAGAAAATCCTGCAGAGCAGGAACAGCCGGAAGTGAAAGCGGACAAGAAGGCGAAAAAATAATGGTCGATCTTGATGTGGTGAAACAGCACTGCCGCATTGATAGCGACTTTACCGGTGATGACGCCCTGCTGACTTTATACACCGGTGCGGCGGCGCGTTACGTCCAGACATGGACACGCAGAACGCTCTATGAAACGGAAAGTAGCCCTGGCTACGCTGACGACCCGGCCCCGATACTGCTCAATGATGATGTTAAGGCGGCCATGCTACTGCTTATCGGTCACTGGTATGCCAACAGAGAGTCAGTGGCCGTCGGTCAGACCGTTGCAGAGGTCCCGTTTGCAGTTGAAGCCTTGCTGCAGCCATACCGAATTTACGGGGTATAGGAGGACTTTATGCAGGCCGGGAGACTGAGAGACAGGGTGGTAATTCAGAACATCACAACATCGCGTGATCCTTCTGGTCAGCCTGTTGAAACGTGGCATGACGGCGCAGAAACCTGGGCAGAAGTTAAGGGCATTAGTGGCCGCGAGCTGGTAGCCGCTGGTGCTGAAACCGCAGTCGCCACTATCAGGGTATGGACACGATTTCGTAGCGATATAACTGCTGCGTCCAGACTCAGGGTTATGACTGGCCCGTTCAAGGGGGCCATTTTGAATATTATTGGTCCGCCTATCCCTGATTCTCGTGGTGTTCAGCTCGAAATTCTTTGCAAACAGGGGACCGAAAAATGATTGAGACGAGCCTCGATTTTTCCGGATTAAATGACATCGCAAAGGATCTGGAGGCGCTTAGCCGTGCCGAAAACAACAAGGTTCTGCGTGATGCCACGCGCGCCGGTGCCGAAGTGCTTAAGGAAGAAGTGATCGCCCGCGCTCCGGTGCGTACCGGGAAACTGAAAAAAAACGTGGTGGTGGTGACCCAAAAAAGCCGTCGCCGCGGGGAAATTTCTTCCGGCGTCCATATTCGTGGTGTTAACCCGCGCACCGGGAACAGCGATAACACGATGAAGGCGAATAACCCGAGAAACGCCTTTTACTGGCGCTTTGTGGAGCTTGGCACTGCGAACATGCCTGCGCATCCTTTTGTGCGACCCGCTTACGATACGCGCGAGGAAGAGGCCGCCAGCATCGCCATTGCCAGGATGAATCAGGCTATTGATGAGGTACTGAGCAAGTGAATGAAGATAATATCTACGCCTTGCTTTCTACCCTGGCAGAGGGACGGGTATACCCCTATGTTGCGCCATTAGGTAGTGACGGGAAACCGTCTGTCTCTCCACCCTGGATTATCTTTTCCATCGTCGATGATGTTTCCGCTGACGTACTGTGTGGCCAGGCAGAGAGCAGGGTTTCCGTTCAGGTCGATGTGTATTCAACGACCATAAAAGAATCACGCTCTCTGAGAGATTTGGCGCTCTCTTCGCTTAAGCCGTTAAACCCTACAGAGGTGGTAAAAATCCACGGATACGAGCCAGACCGTCGGCTCTACCGTGCCACCCTGGATTTTAAAGTTACCCCCTGACAATTAATTCACCCAACGAGCCCGCTAATGGCGGGTTTTCTTTTTCCAGGAGACAGCTATGTCTGCACTTTATGAAAAATCGCAGCTGACGAAGATCCTTATTTCCTCCCTGCCAGCCACCAAAGAAACGATGGACTCCGCAACCTTCCTCGATTTGAGTTGCACCATCAAAGAAATTCAGTTCACCGGTGGTCAGAAGCAGGATATCGACGTAACAACGCTTTGCTCGACCGAGCAGGAGAATATTAACGGTCTGCCTTCTCCGTCAGAAATCTCTCTGTCCGGAAACTTCTACAAGAATCCGGCGCAGGATGCCTTGCGTGATGCGTATGACAACGATACGACCTACGCTTTCCAGGTTATCTTCCCGTCCGGCAATGGCTTTAAGTTCCTGGCTGAAATCCGCCAGCACACCTGGTCTTCCGGTACCAACGGCGTGGTTGCGGCAACGTTCTCCCTGCGCCTGAAAGGTAAGCCTGAAAACATCGAGTCTGGCTCCTGAGAGGTCGCATGAAGAATATTAAAAATCTCGCCCTGGCTAAGATGTCGGGTTTCCGTCATAAGACGGTCGCCGTTCCTGAGTGGGAAGGCGTCAAAGTGGTTCTGCGTGAGCCGTCTGGTGAAGCCTGGCTGCGCTGGCAGGAAGTGGTGAAAGCGGGTGATGATGACGAAAATGTGTCGGTATCGGAAAAGGCACACCGTAATCTTTGCGCTGATGTGGTTCTGTTCATTGATGTTCTGTGTGATACCGATAAGCAGCCGGTATTCAGTGCTGAAGAAGAAGAGCAGGTGCGTGAAATTTACGGACCCATCCATTCACGCCTGCTCAAACAGGCGCTTGACCTGATCAACAACGCGGACGAAGCGCGGGAAAAGTCTCAACCCCCGGCGTAAAGTTTCTGATGTCGCTTGCGCTCCGGATGGGGCGCACGCTCTCAGAGCTTCGGCAGAATATGACGGCAAGCGAGCTTCTGATGTGGATTGAGTACGACAGGCAAAGTCCGGTTGGCGATATTCGTGGTGACATTCAGGCTGCCCAGCTCGTCTCTGCCATCTACGGCTCGCAGGGGGCAAAAGTACCGCTGGACGATGCGATCCTGCGCTGGGGTGGTGATGAGCAATCAGAACCGAAGGACCCGTTTGCAGGACTTGAGGCTGCACTTAAAGCTGCAACTCAGTGACTTTTTACCCAGAAAACATTAGGATTTTAGCCACTAATAATTCTGGGGATAGAAAATGGAAATTTTACTTGTTTCAATTGTAATAGGCTTAGTTCCAGCCTTAATAGCTCAAAGCAAAGGCCGCTCTTTCTTTGCTTGGTGGGTTTATGGTGCATTGCTGTTTATTATTGCCTTTGTACACTCGCTGGTAATTAAGAAAGATGTTGCAGCTGAAGAAAAAGACTTAATTGAAAATGAGGGTATGAAAACTTGTCCGTTCTGTGCGGAAATAATCAAAAACGCAGCCATTAAATGTAAACATTGTGGCAGTGATTTGATGGCCGAATCACATCCGGTTAAAACCGATGAAGAATACCTTGAAGAAGCCAGGCAAAAGGTCTGGAAACAATAAAAATAAAACCGCTTCGGCGGTTTTTTTACGTCTGGAGTTTGGATAAATGGCAACCTTACGCGAATTAATAATCAAAATTTCCGCCAATTCTCAATCTTTCCAGACGGAAATTTCCCGCGCCTCACGAATGGGGCAGGATTATTACCGCACCATGCAGAATGGCGGTCGGCAGGCCGCTGCTGCTGCCAGAGAGAGCGAAAGGGCGCTCTCTGATTTGACTGCCGGATTTGCATCTGCTGGAAGGGCTGCTGCCGCAGCTACGGCAGCTTTTGCAACGGGTAAGCTCGTGCAGATTGCTGATGAGTGGAATTCAGTAAACGCCCGTCTTAAGCAGGCATCATCTTCAGCTGATGATTTTGCTGCCTCTCAGCGCCAGTTAATGGAAATCAGCCAAAGAACTGGCACCGCGTTTTCAGACAACGCAAACCTTTTTTCACGCGCAGCTGCTTCAATGCGTGAGTTTGGGTATAGCTCTGACGAAGTTCTGAAAATTACCGAAGCTGTTTCTACCGGCCTTAAACTTTCGGGGGCTAATACTCAGGAAGCGAGTTCTGTTATCACTCAATTCAGCCAGGCTCTGGCGCAGGGCGTTCTTCGCGGTGAAGAATTCAACGCCGTTAACGAAGCAGGTGATCGTGTTATCCGCGCACTTGCCGCCGGAATGGGCGTGGCCCGCAAAGACCTGAAGAGCATGGCTGACCAGGGGCAACTTACGATTGATAAGGTTGTTCCTGCATTAATGAGCCAGTTGGGCTCATTACAGGGTGAGTTTGCCAGCATGCCGCAAACAGTTTCCGGATCCCTTCAAAAAGTAACTAACTCATTCATGGCCTGGGTGGGCGGTGTAAACCAGGCAACCGGTGCTACTGATGCGTTGTCTGGTGGGCTGGACGGTATCGCACAGACGCTTGATTCTTTTACATCATCAGCAGTTAGCGGTGCTCTCAGTGAAGTTGCTGACAATATGTCCACCATAACAACAGTTGCTGGAGCGCTAGTTGGCGTTGGGTTAGCAAAATACCTCAGCGGAGTTGTAACCAGTGCCACGAGTGCAACAGGTGCGTTAATTTCAGCTGCGAAATCAGAGGTTGCTCTTGCAGTCGCGCAGGATAAAGCGGCGCAGTCTGCTGTTGCGGCTTCCAGGGCTGAAGTTTATCGGGCTCAGCAAGCAGTACAGAGTTCAAGAAGTGCAGATGTTCAGGCGGCTCAGCAAGAAAAAGTCGCGGCGGCTGAAGCAAAAGTCACTGCGGCACATACCAGACTTACGACCGCTCTTGCCAGCGGTACAGCTACGGAAAAGGTGCGAGCCAGAACAGCACTTGAACGCGCGCAGGCAGGGCTGGTAGCAGCTAAAAATGCCGACGCTCAGGCTGTAGCTGAAAGGCGTCTGGCTGCCGCTCAGGCTGCTTTAAACCGTAACATCTCAAATCGTGTTTCGACCCAAAGTAATCTCAATAGTGTGACATCTGTCGGCACTCGGCTCATGAGTGGTGCACTTGGTCTCATCGGTGGAGTTCCTGGTTTAGTTATGTTGGGTGCTGGAGCCTGGTATGCGATGTATCAAAACCAGGAGCAGGCCCGTCGTTCGGCGCAGGAATACGCCACCACGATTGATGAAGTCAGTAAAAAGTCGAAGGCAATGTCTTTGCCTGAAGCTTCAGACAATGCTGAGAAAACGCGCGCAGCATTGAATGAGCAGAACAGGCTGATAGATGAACAAAAGAGCAAGATAGAAAATCTGAAAGAGCAGATGGCTGGTTATCAGTCAGTGATCAGTAATCCCGGTCCAACGACCAGTGGTGGTTTCATGATTAACCACCTGACATCTTTGGATACCGTGACCCGTGGACTGACTACAGTCACTGAACAGTTATCTGTTGAGCAGGAAAGGCTTGCCCAGATGCAGGAGAAATCTGCGTCTATCCAACAGGTTCTTGAAGGTCTTGAGCATCGGCGTGTGACGCTAATTCGGGAGGAGGCAGCGAATCAGAACCGGGCTTATCAATCACTTCTGTTGATGAATGGGCAGCACGATGAACTTAATCGATTACTCGGCCTGGGTAACCAGCTCCTTATGGCGCGCCAGGGGCTGGCTAACGTCCCGCTCAGACTTCCGCAGGCCGATCTCGACAAAAAGCAAACCGATGCCCTCGAAAAGAGCCGCCGGGATCTGGAGTTGTCACGCCTGAAGGGTGAAGCAAAAGAGCGCCTGCGTCTGAGTTATGCAGCCGATGACCTGGGGTTAACCAGTGATCCGCAATTCCAGACAGGCCGTCAGGAGTTGATTAATAACGGCCTTGCTGAATGGCGGAATAATGAGGCCAACAAACCTAAGGCGAAGGGCGGTAAAACCGAAGGCGAGAAAACCGAGGATGTGTATAAGCGCCTTATCAAGCAGCAAAAAGAGCAGATTGCCCTGCAAGGCCAGAATACTGAACTGGCGAAGGTTAAATACCAGGTCAGCCAGGGCGAACTTGCTTCTCTGACAGAAGCCCAGAAAAAGACGGTATTGCAGAATGCTGCGCTGATTGACCAGGTTAAATTACGTGAGCAACTGCGAAATTACGAAGCCAACCTTGCCGACAGTAACGCCAGCGCCCGCGCAGCCAATGAAGCGCAACTGCTGGGATACGGGCAGGGCTCCCGGTTCCGTGAAAGACTTCAGGAGCAGTTCAATCTGCGTAAGGAGTTTGAGCAAAAGAATACCGATCTTCTCCGCCAGCGTCAGGCTGGTGAAATCGACGAGACGTTCTATCAGCAGGGGCTGGCACTTAATAAGCGCTACCTCGAAGAGCGCCTGCGCGACCAGGAGGGATATTACGCAGCTTCTGATGCGCAGCGTGACAACTGGATGACGGGCTTGTCTGAAGGCTATGCAAACTGGGTGGATGAGGCGACGGATTATTCCTCTATGGCGGCAGATGGCATGAAGCAGGCTATGGGCGGGGCGGTTACCACCATTACTGACATGCTTAACGGTAACGTCGACAGCTGGAAAGACTGGGGCGTTAGTGTACTGAAGATCATCCAGAATGTTCTGGTCAATATGGCTGTTGCCAACGGCGTCAGTTCGATTGGTTCTCTCTTCAGTTTCGGCGCATCTTCGGCAGCGACCGCCAGTAGCGGTACCGCTATTCAGAATGCTGGTGCTAACTTCACCTTTAATGCCAAAGGTAATGTTTATGACTCCCCCTCTCTGAGCGCTTTCAGTAATGGGATCGTCAGAAACCCCACCATGTTCGCTTTCGCAAAAGGCGGGGCCGGAATCATGGGCGAGGCTGGGCCGGAGGCGATCATGCCGCTTACCCGCGCGCCGGATGGTTCTCTCGGCGTTCGTGCGGTCGGAGGTGGCGGCGGTCAGTCTGTATCTTCGGCGCCACAGGTTTATATCACCATCGATGGCAACGGAAACACTCAAACTCAGGCCTCACCAGGCCTTGAGCAATTTGGTGCCGAGGTCGGGGAATTTGTTGATCGACGTTATAAGCAGAATGTGATGCGTGACATTCGTCCCGGCGGCGACATCTGGAACGCAATGAAAGGAACCCGATAATTATGGCCATTGAAACTTTCACCTGGTGCCCACGGATTAACGCGGAGGCTGATACAAGTTTCCGCGTCAGAAAAGCCCAGTTTGGCGATGGATATGAGCAGGTTTCAGGAGATGGATTGAACACCAGAACCCAGCAATGGACGCTCAACTTCACTGGTAACGAAACCTACATTTCTGCCATTAAATCTTTTCTCGACAGGCATGAAGGAACGAAAGCCTTTCAATGGAAGCCACCGCTCGAACCTTTGGGTTTGTATCGTTGCGAAACGTATAAACCCACCGGGCTTGGCGCGGGGAAATTCAACCTTGAAGCAACATTCATCCAGGCATTTAAACCATGAGCTTAAACGCAGATTATCAGAAGCTGGAATCCGGAAACGATGTTCGTCTGATTGAGGTGGACGGTTCTTCCTTTGGGCTAACGGACGTTCTCCGCTTTCACAATTACAGCATTCCCCACACAGAAGCGGAAATCATCGCCGCTGGTGGGGATGAGTCCAAGCTTCCGGCGAAACCAATCTGGTGGCAGGGAAATGAATATGCTGCCTGGCCATATCAACTGGAAGGTCTGGAGAAATCAACCAGTGGGAGCAATGCAACGCCATCCCTGACGGTTGCGAACATCGAAAGCTCCATTTCAGCCCTGTGTCTTGCGTATGACGATCTGCTGCAGGCGAAAGTCACTATTCACGACACAAAAGAGAAATATCTCGATGCCAGAAATTTCGCAGACGGCAACCCCACAGCAGACCCGACTCAGGAAAAGCTGCAGGTCTGGTATATCGACGGGAAAACGGGCGAGCTTGCCGGTGAAACCGTTGAATTTGTTCTGTCCAGCCCGATGGATCTGCAGGGGCAAATGATCCCGACGCGACAGCTTCATTCCCTGTGTACCTGGTGCATCCGGAATAAATATCGTACCGGCGACGGCTGCGACTATGCCGGCACCCGCTATTTCGACAAAAACAACAACCCGGTAAGCGATCCGTCGCTGGATGAATGCAACGGCACGCTGACGGCCTGCAAACTCCGATTCGGCGAAAATAACGAACTCTCGTTTGGTGGCTTCCCGGGCACGTCTTTGATCAGGAGTTGATATGCGTCAGAAAACCATCGATGCGATTATGGCGCATGCTGCAGCTGAATATCCTCATGAGTGTTGCGGCGTGGTGGCGCAGAAAAGCCGCGTTGAACGTTATTTCCCGTGCCGGAATCTTGCCGCGGCGCCGGAGGACAATTTTGTCCTTTGCCCAGAAGACTACGCAGCTGCTGAGGACTGGGGAACGGTGATCGCCATCGTTCACAGTCACCCTGACGCCACAACGCAACCGAGCGAACTGGATAAAGCGCAATGCGACGCAACGCTTTTACCCTGGCATATTGTGAGCTGGCCGGAGGGGGATTTACGCACCATCCAGCCGCGCGGAGAACTGCCGCTGCTGGAGCGTCCGTTTGTGCTTGGACACTTCGACTGCTGGGGGCTGGTAATGAGCTATTTCCGGCAAACGCATGGTATCGAGCTCCACGATTACCGGGTGGATTATCCCTGGTGGGAAAACGACTATCCGGACAACTTCTATCAGGATTGCTGGTATGAGTGCGGATTCCGTGAATTCGACGGGCCACCTAAACCTGGCGATATGGTGATCATGCAGGTTCAGGCCGATAAGTGGAATCACGCGGGAATTCTGCTGGAGGGAAATATGCTGCTGCACCACCTGTACGGACATCTGAGCCAGCGCGTGCCGTATGGTGGCTACTGGCAGGAAAGGACGATGAAGATTCTACGTCACAGATCTCTATGCTAACCTTTACGAAATTTCAAAGGAGCATGAAAATGAAAAAGCTATTCTTGGTGCTAGTTATTGGTTTGGCTGGCTGCTCTGTAAACTCCCTCGAATCCCAAAAGCCTATTCTTTCTGAGCACACTTCAAAGAGTGCAGATCAGGTTAACAGATGCCTGGCCCCTAAATGGGTGGAGCTTCGATCTTCAAGCTCCAGCATACCAACTGAGTCAGGTTACAAAATAACAGCATCAGACGATATTTTCGGCGCCCTTTCAGTGGTGAATATCGATAAATCAGAAGCAGGCGGAAGCGATGTTAAAGTTTACGCCGTCGCAAAAGGATGGAACGATCACTGGGCTACGGCTGCCAGATCATGCCTTTAAAAGTTAAAAATAAGCTAAGCCACCTTCGGGTGGCTTTTTTTATGGAGAAAGAAAATGTCAGAGGTCATGACCCGAATTGAGCTTGGCGGTGTTTTGGGTAAAACCTACGGAAAGGTTCACCATCGATTAATACGCACAACCGCTGAGGCGATCAACTCTCTTACAAAAACTATAAACGGGCTGGAGAAATTCCTGATCACCAGCAAAGCAAGGGGCCTGACTTACGCCGTTTTTAAAGATAAAAAAAATATCGGAAAGGATGATTTTGGTTTTCCGGTAACCGGTGAAGTTATTCGAATTGTCCCGGTGGTAATCGGAAGTAAAAAAGCCGGGGTATTACAGACAATTCT
>OKOL01000053.1_pt1 | contig 38301 bp, 29 predicted proteins | sample 1611091 | NCBI WGS metagenome assembly OKOL01 (sample SAMN04436710, study PRJEB24849) | human gut metagenome | biome: human gut; feature: NICU; material: stool | host: Homo sapiens | place: USA: Saint Louis, MO | collected 2010-09-26
GCAAAAACACCCAGCTCTACTACTTTAAGCACCAGGACCCGGGCGCGTTTGTGAGCCTCTCCGGCGGTGGCGTGCTGGCGTCCAGCAAGCACAAAGCGCAGGCGCAGGCCTTCATCAAATACATTACCGGCAAAGAAGGTCAGGAAAGCCTGCGTACCAACAACGCCTTTGAATACGCCGTGGGCGTGAACGCGGCCTCTAACCCGAAACTGGTTCCGCTGAAAGATCTTGATGCGCCGAAAGTTGAACCTTCAACGCTCAACAGTAAGAAAGTTATCGAGCTGATGACGCAAGCCGGTCTGCTGTGATCCTGAGAGTGAAGTGAACGTCTTATGTCTGGTCTGAGTCTCGACATCGGAAAAAACAGAGTGCAGGAGCCTGCCCGCAGGCGTCCTGCACTGCCGATGGTTGCGTTAGCTGTCTTGTTTTCATTACTGGCGCTTCTGCCTTTGGGTTTTATCATTGCCATTGGCATTGAGACGGGCTGGGAAACGATAAAGGCGCTGGTGTTTCGCCCGCGTGTGGCTGAGCTGCTCAGCAACACGCTGTGGCTGACGGCTTTAGCGGTTCCGCTGTGTATCGTGACGGGCGTGGCGATTGCCTGGCTCACAGAGCGCACCCAGCTTGCCGGACGGGGCATTTGGTCCGCGCTGGCGGTCGCCCCGCTGGCCATTCCCGCGTTTGTGCAAAGCTATGCCTGGGTGAGCGTGGTTCCGTCGATGCACGGGCTCTCCGCGGGCGTGTTTCTCTCCGTGCTTGCCTACTATCCGTTTATCTACATGCCGGTTGCGGCGGTGCTGCGCCGCCTTGACCCGACGCTCGAAGATGTCGCCGCGTCGCTCGGCACCCCGCCGTGGAAGGTCTTTTTCCGCGTGGTGCTACCCCAGCTCAAGCTGGCTATCTGCGGCGGCGCGCTGCTGGTGGCGCTGCACCTGCTGGCGGAATATGGTCTGTACGTGATGATCCGCTTTGATACCTTCACCACGGCCATTTATGACCAGTTTCAGTCTACCTTCAGCGGCCCGGCAGCAAACATGCTGGCGGGCGTGCTGGCTTTGTGCTGCCTCGCTATCCTGGTGCTGGAAGGCGTGACGCGTGGAAAAGCACGCTACGCGCGCATTGGCGCCGGGGCTGCGCGCGAGCAGAAACGCTGGCCGCTGAAGCCTGCGGCTGCCGCGCTGGGGCAGCTGTTTTTCATGGTGCTGATCGTCCTGGCGCTGGGCGTGCCGTTAGCTGTTCTGTGTCGCTGGATTTGGCTCGGCGGGGTGGAAAACTGGATAAGCGCCGATCTCTGGCACTCGCTGCGCCAGACGCTGATGCTCGGCGTGGGCGGCGCGCTGCTGACGACGACGTGCGTGATCCCCATCGCGTGGCTCGGTATCCGCTACCCGCACCGTATCTTCCGGATGCTGGAAGGGTGCATCTATATCACCAGTTCGCTGCCGGGCATTGTCACGGCGCTGGCGCTGGTCACCGTCACCATTCATTACGCCCGTCCCATTTACCAGACGGAAATTACCCTGTTCCTTGCCTACCTGCTGATGTTTATGCCCCGTGCGCTCATCAACCTGCGGGCGGGGATTGCGCAGGCGCCGGTTGAGCTGGAAAACGTGGCGCGCAGCCTTGGCAGCACGCCCGCGAAGGCGCTCTGGAGCGTCACGATGCGGCTGGCCGCGCCGGGGGCGGCGGCGGGGGCCGCGCTGGTGTTCCTCGGCGTCAGCAACGAGTTGACTGCCACGCTGTTACTCTCTCCCCTGGGCACGCGCACGCTCTCAACCGGATTCTGGGCGCTGACCAGCGAAATTGACTATGTCGCCGCCGCGCCTTACGCGATGCTGATGATCCTGATTTCCCTCCCGCTGACCGCCATTCTCTATATGCAGTCGAAGAAAATTGCAGGGCTATGACATGCTTGAATTAACCGCCATTTCTAAATCGTTTGCTGATGTGCAGGTGCTCGACAGCTTAAACCTGAGCGTTGCGCCGGGGAGCAGAACAGCCATTGTCGGGCCGTCGGGGTCAGGTAAAACCACGCTGCTGCGTATTCTTGCCGGGTTTGAGACGCCCGACACCGGTCGTATTGTTATGCAGGGGAGAACCCTGTTTGATGAAAACCGTTTTGTCCCTGCCCACCAGCGCGGGATCGGTTTTGTGCCTCAGGAGGGCGCGCTGTTCCCGCACCTCAACGTGGCAGACAACATTGCCTGGGGGCTGGACGGGACCCGCCACGAAAAACGCCAGCGCGTTGAGGCGCTGATGGAGATGGTTTCGCTGGACAGGCAGCTCGCCACGCACTGGCCTCACGAGATTTCCGGCGGACAGCAGCAGCGCGTGGCCCTTGCCCGTGCGCTGGCCCAGCGTCCTTCACTGATGCTGCTGGATGAACCGTTCTCGGCGCTGGATACCGGCCTGCGCGCCATGACGCGTAAGGCCACGGCCGATCTGCTGGCCGAAGCGGGCGTGGCCTCGATTCTGGTTACCCACGATCAGAACGAAGCGCTCTCCTTTGCCACGCAGGTTGCCGTCATGCGTTCCGGACGCTTCACGCAGGTCGGGACGCCTTATGAGGTTTACACCCGTCCCGTTGACGAAGAGACGGCGCTGTTTCTTGGTGATGCGCTGATCCTGCCTGCGCAGCTCACCGCGGGCTACGCCCTCTGCGCCCTGGGTGAGGTGCCCACAGACAACCCGCTGGCGACAGGGCAGGGCAGAGTGATGCTGCGCCCGGAGCAGCTGAGCGTGACGGCATGCGCCTCACATGAAAGCCCGATCTCCATTCTTGATGTGGATTTTACCGGTCACCTGTCGACGCTCACCCTTGGGCTTACCGGACAGCCGCAGCCCGTCACCCTCAAGACCGTCAGCCAGCCTGGATGGAACCCGGGCACGGCGGTTCGCATTGATATTGCTGGCACCGCGCGTGTATTCGACTATTCTTAATATTCATTAATAATTTCATGCAATGGGTTGTTATAAAAGAATTTTCCAGAATATATGGCATTTCCTGAGATTCTCTACCATGCTCATAAAACCTCACCATCATGCGTGAGGTTTTTCGTAGTTGCTGATTAATCTCAAGGAAAAAGGTTATGATAAAGACGACTGCTATTTTGTTGGGAACGGCGTTACTGTTTACGACCAATGCTTTTGCTGCCCAACTGCTGACTAAAAATGAGTTCAAGAAAGTCGAGTCTCAGTATCAAAAAATCGGTACGGTAAGCACCTCAAATGAAGTATCGGTTGATGATGCAAAAAAAGAACTGATTGAGAAAGCCGATAAGCAAGGCGCGGATGTTCTGGTGCTCACCTCAGGGAACACCAACAATAAAATTCACGGTACGGCTAATATCTACAAGAAAAAATAACGTCATTGCAGCCACCCCATTTTGGGGTGGTTGTTCCTCATCCTGTCTCCCCACCTCTTCCTGTTGTTCGCGGTTACGCTTGCTAACGCATGGATAATGCGTATAGTTCTCATTTGCATTGCTATCGATACATTCTAAGGCCTGACAACGGGCTATTTTTGCGCGCACTTTCAAATGAGTTAACGATGAACAACACCAGAATACACAAAACGCTGCTGGCGCTCGCCGTTGGCGCGGTAACGCATTCCGCCTTCGCGGCGGACGATCAAAAAGAAGATACCCTCGTTGTGCACTCTGCACCGGTCAACGATTTCAAATCCGGTGGCGACCAGCTGGTACCGGCCTTCCTTGACGGACAGGTGGCGAACGGCGGGCGTATGGGGATGCTCGGTCAGCAGAACGCCATGGACGTGCCGTTCAACATCATCAGCTACACCTCGAAGCTGGTGGAAGATCAGCAGGCGAAAACCATTGCTGACGTGGTCGCCAACGACGCGGGCGTACAGTTCGTTCAGGGGTACGGCAACAGCGCGGAAACCTACCGCATCCGTGGTCTGAAGTTCGACGGCGACGACATGACCTTTGGCGGACTGTCCGGCGTGCTGCCGCGTCAGGTGGTGGATACGCAGATGGTTGAGCGCATTGAGATCTTCAAAGGGGCAAACGCCCTGATGAACGGCGCGGCGAGCTCGGGCGTGGGCGGGATGATCAACCTTGAGCCAAAACACGCGGGCGAACTCCCGCAGGCGAAAGTGGGCCTGGACTACACCTCCGATTCTCAGATTGGCACCACGCTGGATGCGGGCCGTCGCTACGGCGACAGCGACCAGTTTGGCGCGCGGGTGAACCTGGTCCACCGCGAAGGGGAAACCGGCATACCGAACGACCGCCGCCGCACCACGCTGCTCTCCACCGGTCTGGATTACAAAGGCGACCGTTTCCGCACCTCGCTGGATCTGGGTTATCAGAAGAAAACCTTCCACGGCAGCCCGACCAGCGTCAATATTTCGGCGGTGGATTTCGTGCCCGAGCCGCCGAAAAACGATCGCAATTTCTCGCAGAAGTGGGCCTACAGCGATATCGAAAACGAATTTGGGATGTGGCGCAGCGAGTACGACATCACCGACGGCTGGACCGCCTATACCGGGCTTGGCGCGCAGCACGCGCACGAGGAAGGGATCTACAGCGCGCCGAAGCTGCTGGATAAAAGCGGTAAAGCAACGGTCAGCCGCCTTGATACCAACCGCATCAGCGATTCCGTCAGCGGCATGGCGGGCATTCGCGGTAATTTCAATACCGGCTTCGTCTCGCACAAGGTCAACGTTGGCTATTCGGCGATGACCAAAAATGAAAAGATCGCGTGGAAAATGTCGGCGGCGAAGGATAACCCGACCACCAACATCTACCACAACACCGGCGTGGATATGCCGGACAGCACCAACCTCAACGGCTCAGGCGGGAAGTACAGCGATCCGCTGACCAGCGGGCGCACCCGCACCCAGGGCTGGCTGTTGAGCGATACCCTGGGCGTGCTGGATGACAAACTGCTGTTCACCGCTGGCGCGCGCCATCAGAAGGTGGTCATTCGCGGGTATAACAAAGTTACCGGTGCGGAAAACGCGGCAGACGGCTTCGACGGCAGCCGCTGGATGCCAACCTACGGCGTGGTTTACAAACCGTGGGAAGAAATTTCCCTTTACGCCAACCACACCGAAGCGCTGCAGCCGGGCAAAACCGCGCCTAACACCGCCACCAACTACGGCCAGAGCACCGGTATCGTTCACTCTAAGCAGAACGAAGTGGGCGTGAAGGCGGACTTTGGCCGCGTGGGCGGATCGCTTGCGCTGTTTGAGATCAAGATGCCGTCGGCGATCCTCGATGCTAACAATCACTATGGCCTGGATGCCGAGCAGCGTAACCGCGGCGTGGAGCTGAACGTCTTCGGCGAGCCGATGCTCGGGATGCGCCTCAACGCCAGCGCCACCTGGCTGCAGGCGGAGCTGACCAAAACCAAAAACGGCGTAAATCAGGGCAACGATGCCATTGGTGTCCCGAACTTCTACGCCGTGCTGGGGGCAGAGTATGACATCAAGCCGATTGATGGCCTGACGGCGACCGCCCGCGTCAACCACTCTGGCGCGCAGTACGCCGATCTTGCCAACACCAAAAAGATCGACAGCTACACCACGCTGGATCTGGGGATGCGCTATCGCTTCGCGATGAACCACAATGCAAACCAGATGACGGTGCGCGCGGGCATCGACAACGTGACCAATGAAAACTACTGGGCCAGCGTGGACGATTCCGGCACCTACATCACGCAGGGCGAGCCGCGTACCTTTAAGGTCTCGGTTGGCTACGAGTTCTAAGCGTTCCACCTCGTTATCCGGGGCAGGGACGCCCCACACCTCCGCCGTTGTGTTATAAAATTGTAATAAAAGCTTCTTAGACTGGTCGCCGACTCCTTACCTCTTGGCCAATGACAGGAAGCCGCTATGGGCAGACCCCTCAAATCCGTTTTTAAAAAAGAACATCGCGACGACATCGCTAACCGCAGCGCGAACCCGGTATTCTCCGAGGTTGCAGAGGTGTTCCTCTCCCGCCGTCGTTTTCTCCAGATGGGCGCCGTGGCGGGCGCTGCCGTTTCATTCCCCTTTCTGATCAAACCCGAAAATGCGATTGCCGCGGTATCAAAGCCTTCTGCACTGGCAAAAGCGGTTTCCCTGGGCTTTACCAGCATCGACGTCTCCACGGAAGATACGGTGAGGGTGCCGGAAGGCTATATCGCCCGCCCGTTCTATCGCTGGGGTGACCCGACGGGGATCAAGAACAACATGCCGGCCTTTAAGCCGGACGCCAGCAACACCGCGGACGAACAGGCTGCGCAGGCGGGCATGCATCATGACGGCATGGCGTGGTTTAGCCTGCCGCAGGGGGAGCAAAACCCGGAGCATGGCCTGCTGGCAATGAACCATGAGTACATCGACAACGGGATGCTGTTTATCGACGGTACGGCGAACTGGAGCCTCGACAAGGCCCGCAAGGGGCAGAACGCGATGGGCGTGTCGGTGGTGGAAGTGAAAAAATCGGGCAGCGACTGGCAGGTGGTTCGCCCGTCTTCGTATGCCCGCCGCATTACCGTCAATACGCCGATGCAGCTTACCGGCCCGGCGCGGCATCAGGACTTAATGAAAACCGCCGCCGACCCGCAGGGGGAGCGCGTGCTGGGCACCATGCAGAACTGCGCAAACGGCCATACGCCATGGGGCACCTATCTCACCTGCGAGGAGAACTGGTCGGATATTTTTGTCAAAAAAACCGATCTCAACCCGCTGGAAAAACGCTACGGGATCAGCGACAGCGATGAATCCTACCGCTGGAACGAGGTGGACGAGCGATTTAGCGTTGATAAAACCCCTAACGAACCTAACCGTTTCGGCTGGGTCGTGGAGATCGATCCCTATAACCCGACCTCCACGCCGCGCAAGCACACCGCCCTGGGCCGCTTCAAGCATGAGGGGGCGGCCGTCACGCTTGCCGCCGATAGCCGCGTGGTGGTCTATATGGGGGACGACCAGAAGTTCGAGTACATCTATAAGTTTGTCTCGGACAAAAAATACGATCCCGCTAACCGTGAAGCCAATATGCAGCTGCTGACGTCCGGCACGCTGTACGTTGCCCGCTTCAACGAAGACGGGAGCGGCGACTGGCTGCCGCTGATCTTCGGGCAAAATGGCCTGGATAAGAGCAACGGGTTTGAAAACCAGGGCGATCTGCTGATTAAAACCCGCCTGGCGGCAGACGCGGTGGGGGCAACGAAGATGGACCGCCCCGAGTGGATAGCGGTCGACCCGCACGCCAGCGGCAGCGTCTACTGTACGCTCACCAACAACAGCGATCGCGGGAAGGAGGGTAAGGCACCGGTTGATGCCGCCAACCCGCGCGCTAATAACGTGTTTGGTCATATTATGCACTGGCACGAAGAGGGGGCCGATCCTGCTGCCGCTCGCTTTAAGTGGGATATTCTGGTGATGGGCGGGCGGACCGACAGCGACGATCCAAAGGCTAAAGGTTCCATGCAGGGGGCGGCCTTCGGCAGCCCCGATGGCCTGTCGTTCGATCATCAGGGCGTGCTGTGGATCCAGACCGACGTCTCTTCCAGCACCATCAATAAGAAAGCCTACGAGGGGATGGGCAATAACCAGATGGTGGCCACCATTCCGGGCACCAACGAGTACCGCCGTTTCCTGACCGGACCGCGCGGGTGTGAAATCACCGGGATTGCGTTTACGCCGGATAACCGGACGCTGTTCATCAACATTCAGCATCCGGGGGAGGGCGGGGATGATATCACCGACCCTGCTAACCCTCGCGCTGTTTCCAACTGGCCAGACGCGAACCCGAACGGACGCCCGCGTTCCTCAACGGTGGTCATCGTCAAAGCGGACGGCGGGATCATCGGCTCATAACCTTGCATCGCCGGGGGCATGCCGTGCTCCCGGCGTTAAACTTGCTACCGCCAGCATGAAGTGTTAAAACGTGCCCCTTCTAAAAAAGAGACAGGGGTAGGACGTGAAAGACGCGTCATCCGCTTCAGGCCATGGTAGCGCTGAAGCCTCGTTGGATCAGAATCCGACGCTGCAACGTGGTTTGCAAAATCGACATATTCAGTTAATTGCCCTTGGCGGCGCAATCGGTACCGGGCTCTTTCTCGGCATCGGCCCCGCTATTCAGATGGCCGGTCCGGCGGTGCTGCTGGGTTACGGTATCGCCGGGATTATCGCCTTCCTGATCATGCGCCAGCTTGGCGAGATGGTCGTTGAAGAGCCGGTGTCAGGCTCCTTCGCGCATTTTGCCTATAAATACTGGGGCCCGTTCGCAGGCTTCCTCTCCGGCTGGAACTACTGGGTGATGTTCGTGCTGGTCGGGATGGCGGAGCTGACCGCCGCAGGCATCTATATGCAGTACTGGCTGCCGGATGTCCCGACGTGGATCTGGGCGGCGGCCTTCTTCATCATCATTAACGCCGTTAACCTCGTCAACGTCCGCCTGTATGGTGAAACCGAGTTCTGGTTTGCGCTGATCAAGGTGCTGGCAATTATCGGCATGATCGGCTTTGGCCTGTGGCTGCTGTTCTCCGGCCACGGCGGCGAGCGGGCCACTATCGACAACCTGTGGCAGCACGGCGGCTTCCTGGCGACCGGCTGGAAAGGGCTCATCCTCTCGTTGGCGGTGATTATGTTCTCCTTCGGCGGGCTGGAGCTGATTGGCATCACCGCCGCGGAAGCGCGCGACCCGCATAAAAGCATTCCGAAAGCGGTTAACCAGGTGGTGTACCGTATCCTGCTGTTCTATATCGGCTCGCTGGTGGTGCTGCTGGCGCTCTACCCGTGGGTGGAAGTGAAGTCAGACAGCAGCCCGTTCGTGATGATTTTCCACGATCTGAACAGCAACGTGGTGGCTTCTGCGCTGAACTTCGTCATTCTGGTGGCGTCGCTGTCGGTCTATAACAGCGGCGTTTACTCCAACAGCCGCATGCTGTTTGGTCTCTCCGTGCAGGGTAACGCGCCGAAATTCCTCACCCGCGTCAGCCGTCGCGGCGTGCCGGTGAACTCGCTGTTCCTTTCCGGGGCGATTACCTCGCTGGTGGTGCTGATCAACTATCTGCTGCCGAAAGAGGCCTTCGGCCTGCTGATGGCGCTGGTTGTCGCTACGCTGCTGCTGAACTGGATCATGATCTGCCTCGCGCACCTGCGATTCCGCGCGGCGATGCGCCGCAAGGGGCGCGAAACGCAGTTCAAAGCGCTGCTTTACCCGGCGGGGAACTACCTCTGTATCGCGTTCCTGGGGCTGATTCTGGTGCTGATGTGCACCATGGATGAGATGCGCCTCTCGGCGATGCTGCTGCCGGTGTGGGTGATGTTCCTGTTTATCGCATTTAAGCTCTCACGCAAAAAGTAGCCCGTTTTTCTCCCTCTCCTTGTGGGAGAGGGCCGGGGTGAGGGCAACAGACCGCACCAAACCAGACCGCACCTGCCTTCACGCCCGGTGGCGCTGCGCTTACCGGGCCTACAAAACACTGCTTCATCTTTATCGTGACCCCCCTCCCAAATCTGTTTCGATCCACAGGATCTTTATTTTGTAATCGATTACTTTTTATTTGAATCATTTTGTAATCGATTACTTTTTCCGGGTGAGGCTTATTATGGTGTCAACTGAAAGTAGTGAAAAGGCGATAGCGCAGCATCGGCTGCTGGTGCCGCGGCTGTCGCTGATGATGTTTCTGCAGTTTTTTATCTGGGGTAGCTGGTCGGTTACGCTAGGCCTGGTGATGACCCAGCACAACATGTCTCTGCTGATTGGCGATGCGTTCTCCGCCGGGCCTATCGCCTCCATTCTCTCGCCGTTCGTGCTCGGCATGCTGGTGGACCGCTTCTTCGCCTCGCAGAAGGTGATGGCGGTGATGCACCTGGCGGGCGCGGCGATCCTCTGGTTCGTGCCGGGGGCGCTGATTGCCGAGAACGGCGCGCTGCTGATTGGCCTGCTGTTTGGCTACACGCTCTGCTACATGCCGACGCTGGCACTGACCAACAACATCGCGTTTCACAGCCTGGCAAACGTGGATAAAACCTTCCCGGTGGTGCGCGTGTTCGGCACCATCGGCTGGATCGTGGCGGGCATTTTCATCGGCGTCACCGGCGTGGCGGCAAGCGTTACCATCTTTCAGGTGGCGGCGGCCAGCTCCGTGCTGCTGGCGCTTTACAGCCTGACGCTGCCGCACACGCCTGCTCCGGCGAAAGGCCTGCCGGTGAAGGTGCGCGATCTTTTCTGCGCGGATGCCTTTGCGCTGCTCAAAACCCGCCACTTTTTCGTCTTCTCCGTCTGCGCGATGCTGATCTCCGTCCCGCTCGGCACCTATTACGCCTACACCGCCTCGTATCTGGCGGATGCGGGAATTGCCAACGTCAGCACCGCCATGTCCTTCGGGCAGATGTCCGAGATCGTCTTCATGCTGGTTATTCCGCTGCTGTTCCGCCGTCTGGGCGTGAAGGTCATGCTGCTGATCGGCATGCTGGCGTGGTTTGTGCGTTACGCCATGTTCGCACTGGGCGTCAGCGAGGAGGGGCGCATTCTGCTGTATCTCGGCATCCTGCTGCACGGCGTCTGCTACGATTTCTTCTTTGTCGTCGGCTTTATCTACACCGACCGCGTGGCGGGCGAAAAGGTGAAAGGCCAGGCCCAGAGCATGATCGTGATGTTCACCTACGGCATCGGCATGCTGCTCGGCTCGCAGATTTCCGGCGCGCTCTATAACCGCCTGGTGGCAGGGCAGACCGTGCCGCAGGCGTGGGTGACATTCTGGTGGATCCCGGCGGTAGCGGCCGCGGCGATCGCACTGATTTTCCTTCTCACGTTTAAGTATGACGATGACAAGGCGTAACGTTCAGGAGGTGGTATGAGGACGATGAAAGGACCCGGCATTTTTCTGTCGCAGTTTATTGGCGCAGAAGCGCCGTTTAATTCGCTCGACGGGCTGGCTGAATGGGCGGCAGGTAAAGGTTATAAGGCGGTGCAGATCCCCTGCAACCATCCGCACATCTTTGACGTCGAGAAAGCGGCGGAGAGCCAGACCTACTGCGACGACATCGCCGCTAAGCTGGCCGCGCACGGGCTGGTTATCAGCGAACTGTCGACCCATCTGGAAGGGCAGCTCGTGGCGGTGAACCCTGCCTACAGCGACGCGTTTGACCACTTTGCGCCCGCTTCCGTGCGCGGTAACGATGCTGCGCGTCGGGCGTGGGCCACGGAGAAACTGAAGCAGGGGGCGGTCGCCTCGGCAAGATTAGGGCTGAAGGCACACGCCACCTTCTCCGGCTCGCTGGCGTGGCCGTTTTTCTATCCGTGGCCGCCGCATAACGAGCAGCGCTTTCAGGAGGCGTTCGAGGAGCTGGCGACCCGCTGGCGGCCGATTCTGGATACCTTCGACGAGCAGGGCGTGGACGTCTGCTTTGAGCTGCATCCGGGGGAAGATCTGCACGACGGCGTCACCTTCGAGCGTTTTCTTGCGCTGGTGGACAACCATCCGCGCTGCAACATTCTCTATGATCCAAGCCATATGCTGCTCCAGCAGATGGACTATCTGACCTTTATCGACATCTTCCATGCGCGTATTAAAGCGTTCCACGTGAAGGATGCCGAGTTTCGCCCCAGCGGGCGCAGCGGCGTCTACGGTGGTTACCAGCCGTGGATCAACCGCGCCGGACGCTTTCGCTCGCCCGGCGACGGGCAGATCGACTTTAAGGGCATCTTCAGCAAGCTGACCCAGTACGACTACGACGGCTGGGCGGTGCTGGAGTGGGAGTGCTGCCTGAAGGATGGCGATACCGGCGCGAGTGAGGGCAGCGAATTTATCCGCCGCCACATTATTCCCGTTTCCGGACGGGCGTTTGATGATTTCGCCGCAGGGGGCAGCCATGATTAACGTCGGGATTATCGGCAGCGGGTTTATTGGCCCGGCACATATCGAGGCGCTCAGGCGCCTTGGGTTTGTTCAGGTGGTCGCGCTGTGCGACGGCTCGCTCGTTAAGGCGCAGGAAAAGGCGCGCCTGCTAAACGTACCGCACGCGTACGGCAGCGTTGAGAAGCTGCTCGCGCACCCTGATTTGCACGTGGTGCACAACTGCACGCCGAACCACCTGCATGCACAGATTAACCGCCAGATCCTGTGCGCGGGCAAGCACGTGTTTTCCGAAAAGCCGCTGTGCATGATCCCTGAGGAGGCGCGCGAGCTGGTGGCGCTGGCGGAGCAGACGGGCGTGGTGCATGGCGTGAGCTTTGTCTATCGCCAGTTTGCGATGGTGCGTCAGGCGGCGAGCATGATGCGCGCAAGCAGCCTCGGGCGGATTTTTGCCTCACACGGCAGCTACCTACAGGACTGGATGCTGCTGGAAACCGACTACAACTGGCGGGTGGATGCCGCGCTCGGCGGCGCATCGCGCGCGGTGGCGGATATCGGCTCCCACTGGTGCGACACGGTGCAGTTCGTTACCGGGCGGCGCATTACCGAGGTGATGGCTGATTTATCCATCGTCTGGCCGACGCGCAGGGCCAGCAAGGTCGGGAATCAAACCTTCTCCCACGACGAGCAGGCGGAGTATGTAGACAAACCGGTCACGACCGAAGACTTCGGCTCGGTGCTGTTCCGCTTTGACGACGGCAGCAAGGGCTGCTTTAGCATCTCGCAGGTGAGCGCCGGGCGTAAAAACCGCCTGACGTTTGAGATCAACGGCAGCGAGCGCTCGCTGGCGTGGGACCAGGAGGTGCCGCAGCAGCTGTGGATCGGCCATCGCGCGCAGGCCAACCAGACGCTCACCGACGATCCGGGGCTGATGAACCCTGACGTGGCCGACAGCGCCCACTTCCCCGGCGGACATATCGAAGGCTGGCCGGACGCCTTCAAAAATATGATGGCGCAGTTCTACCGCGCCGTGCAGGCGGGCGCGATGCCGGATACGCCGCAGTTTGCGACGTTTCACGATGGCGCAAACGTGATGTATATCATTGATGCCATTGTGAAAAGCCATCAGCAGCAGCGCTGGGTGCGCGTGGAACAATAACGCGTTGCCCGGTTCGCCGGGCAATAAATTTATGGTAGCCTGCACAAAACGCTAACCGCAGGATGTGTCGTCGCTATGTCAATTCAGAAAATCGCTCAGCTGGCCGGGGTCTCCGTGGCGACGGTCTCCCGCGTGCTGAATAACAGCGACACCGTGAAGGCGAAAAATCGCGAGCGCGTTCTGCGGGCGATTCAGGAGAGCAACTACCAGCCAAACCTGCTCGCCCGTCAGCTGCGCACCGCTCGCAGCTATATGATCCTGGTGATGGTGTCCAACATTGCCAACCCGTTCTGCGCCGAAGTGGTGAAGGGCATCGAAGCCGAGGCGGAGAAAAACGGCTACCGCATTCTGCTGTGCAACTCCGGCTCGGACATCGAGCGCTCCCGCTCGGGCTTAAGCCTGCTCTCCGGCAAAATCGTCGACGGCATTATCACCATGGACGCCTTCTCGAAGCTGCCGGAACTTGCCGCGCTGATTGGTTCTGCACCGTGGGTGCAGTGCGCCGAATATGCCGATGCGGGCGCGGTCTCCTGCGTCGGCATCAATGATGTGGACGCTTCACAGCATGCCGTCAGCCAGCTGGCCGACGGCGGCCGCAAGCGTATCGCGATGATCAACCACGATCTCAGCTACAAATATGCCCGCCTGCGCGAACGCGGCTACAAGAGCGTGATCCACCTGCGCGATCTGGACTATCAGGCGGTGGAGTATGCCAGCGATCTCAGCTCCGGGGCGGGCATGGCGGCGATGCAAAACCTGTTAAAAGATAATCCGCCGGATGCGGTATTTGCCGTTTCCGATACGCTGGCGGCGGGCGCGCTGCGCGCCATTCAGCAGGCAGGTCTTCGGGTGCCGGAGGATATTGCCGTGGTCGGCTTTGACGGTACGGAGCTGGCGGACATGATTTCGCTCACCACCATCGAACAGCCGTCGCGGGATATCGGGCGCAAGGCGGTCGATCTGCTCTTAAATAAGATCGACAACCCGGACGCGCCCACGGAAAGGGTGATGATGGACTGGCGCTTTATTTCCCGCGCCAGCACCTGATTATTGCGCGATGACGCCAGCCAGGGAGCGAATATCGTTCCCGGTTGGCGACTGGTGAATGCGCAGACCAAATTCATCCACCACCGCGAAAATATGGTCGAAGATGTCGGCCTGAATCTCCTCATATTCTGCCCAGACCACCGTGTTGGTGAAGGCGTATATTTCAATCGGCAGGCCGTTGGCGTCAGGCGCGAGCTGACGCACCATCAGCGTCATATCTTTACGAATGCGCGGGTGGTTGCGCAGATATTCGTTCAGGTAGGCGCGGAAAGTGCCGATATTGGTCATCTTGCGCAGGTTTAATACCGATTCCCCTTCACCGTTTTTCTGATTCCACAGGCTAATTTCCTCATGGCGTGCGGCCAAATAAGGCTTCAGCAGCTTCGCCTGAATGAGTTTCTGCTGCTCCTGCTCGTCGAGAAAATGAATGCTGGTGGTATCAATGTTCAGGCTGCGCTTAATGCGTCGTCCGCCGGAGGCCGACATGCCGCTCCAGTTGATAAAGGCGTCGGAGACCAGCGCCCACGTCGGAATGGTCGTAATCGTATTATCGAAATTGCGCACTTTCACGGTGGTCAGGCCGATATCCGTCACCGTGCCGTTGGCACCGTATTTCGGCATCTCCAGCCAGTCGCCGAGCTTGAGCATATCGTTGGCGGAAAGCTGGATACCCGCTACAAGTCCAAGTATCGGGTCTTTAAACACCAGCATCAGCACGGCGGCCATGGCGCCCAGACCGCTGATCAGAATCGCCGGGGACTGGCCAATCAGCAGGGAGATAATCAATATCCCCACCAGAATGGCGCTCACCAGCTTGATGCCCTGGAAAATCCCCTTCAGCGGCAGCTGCGACGCGGTGGCCATTTTCTGCGACAGATTGAAAATCACGTCCAGCAGCGAGAAGAAGGAGAGCAGGGCATAGACCATCACCCACAGCTTCGCGCAGGTGGTGAGTATTTCCGCCGCTTCGCTGCCTTTTTGCAGCCACAGTACCGCCTGGACGTTGACGATTATCCCCTGTAGGGTAAAGGCCAGACGGTGAAATAATTTATTCTGGGTGATGATCTGCAGCCATAAATGGCTGCTGGCCTGCGCGCGCTTTTCGAATGCGCGAAGTACCCCTTTGTGCAGAATAAAATGAACGATGATGGCGGTAAGAAAAATAATACCAAAGATAATCACTAAAGAGGTGGTGTGATTAATTTCAATGCCTAACTCTTCAACCTGAGCAATCAATTCCTGCATAACGTCTCCTGTATTTTTGCAGCCCCATAATGGCGGCTGCGGATCTATTATGCAAATTCACGAACTTATTTGGCGGCCTGACAGATCTTCGCCACCGGCAGGCACAGGCTATGGCGGATACGCAGCGTCGCCAGAGCAAGTACCCCCATCATAGCTGTTTCCACCATCAGGAAGACGTTCACCGCCTGGGTGTAATCCCCGTGATGGTTTTGAAGCGCGTGCAGCAAAATGGCGCCAAAAATGGCCGGGCCAAGGCCCAGTGCGGCCTGCTGCAGGGTGCTTAAAATAGCGCTCGCGGCTCCCGCGTCGTCAGGCTGAATGTCGCGCATCCCGATGCGATAGAAACTGTTCACGATCAGCGCCTGCCCGTAGCCCACCAGTCCGGTCGCGGGTGCCAGCGTCAGGGGGGTATTCTCCATGCCCCAAACGCGGAACGTGGCGATCAGCGCCAGCAGGCCGGTAATCTGGATCGCCAGACCCGTCAGCAGGATTGTGCTGGTGCTGTAGCGGGCAATCAGCCGCGGCGCGAACCAGGCCGAAACAAAGTAGGTCACGCCCAGGGCGATAAAACTGTTCCCGGACTGCCACGGCGCCATCCCCAGACCGGTTTGCATGGTCAGCGCCATACAGAACATAAACCCGGACCAGGCGCTGAAAAAGAGCATCGCAATCAGGACGCCAAAGCGCACGCTGCGAAGCGCAAGCAGGCGCGGCGGGATCAGCGGGTGGGCATTCTCACGCTCTTTTTTGCGCGCGTTCAGCGCCATCAGCCAGGCCAGCGGGACAAGGGCGAGCAGCATCGTCTTCAGCGGCCACGACCAGTGCCACTGGGGGCCGAGCGCCATCGGGAACAGCAGGCAGCAAAGCATGATGGCCAGCAACACGGTACCCGGCCAGTCGATGCGTGACGGCGTCTCGCGACGGGTTTCCGGTACGAAGCGGCGGCTCAGCGCCAGCACCACCAGACAAATCGGCACGTTGATAAAGAAGGCGTTACGCCAGCCCAGCCCGGCGATATCCGCCGATACCAGCCAGCCGCCGCCCATTTGTCCCACGATAAACGCAATCCCGCCGATGCCGCCGAACAGGCTGATGGCTTTGGCGTGGGCGGTGCCTTTCAGCGTGACGTGCAGCGTGGCAAGAATTTGCGGCACGATCAGTGCGGCCCCCGCGCCCTGAACGATGCGCGCGGCGAGCAGCTGTTCAATGTTCCCCGCCATTCCGCACAGCAGCGAGGCCAGGCCAAAGCTCGCCACACCCCACATGAACAGACGACGACGGCCAAAGTTATCCCCCAGCTTGCTGCCGAGCGCGAGGCAGACGGCAAAGGCCACGCCGTAGAGGGCGACGATCAGCTCCAGTTCGGTAGCGGTCGCATGCAGTGAATGGGTGATGGCGTCCAGCGCCACGTTAGTGATTGAGGTATCAATCATCGGCAGCATCTGGCCGGTTAACAGCAATATCAGGCCAGCGCGACCCGGTGAAACAACTGACGTATTCATGGTAACTCCATTGCGTCATTCAACAGATGGTCGTAGCATCTACCATCAGATAAACGGGTACCAGTTCTTGCTTATACTGGTACTGGCACTACCATGCAGGGGGATTTATGGCGCTGATGTCTGAACCGGTCGTTTCACGTCAGGATGACACCCGAAAACAGCTCGGGGCATTTTTACGCGCCCGGCGGGAAAGTCTCGATCCGCAGCGCTTAGGTTTGTCGCGCAGCGGTCGCCGCCGCACGCCGGGCCTGCGCCGGGAAGAGGTGGCGATGCTCGCTGATGTAGGCGTCACCTGGTACACCTGGCTTGAGCAGGGCAGGGACGTCAATCCGTCCAGCGCGGTGATGGCGGCCGTGGCAAAAGCGCTGCAATGTACCCCGACCGAGGCCCGACATCTGTTTGTGTTAGCAGGTTTACCGCCGGGTGAAGCGCCGCAGGCGGCCTGCTGCGAGGGCATTAGCGAAGGCACCCGACGCTTGCTGGATACGCTGATGCCGAAACCCGCCAGCATTCAGAAACCGAACTTCGATATCGTGGCGTGGAACGACAGCTTCGGGCATCTGATGGGCGTCGATTTCAATGACATCCCTCCCGAAGATCGCAACTGTATTTATCTGTTCCTCACGCATCCGGCGTGGCGCGCGCGCCTCGGCAGACGCGACGACGTGCTGCCCATCTTTGTCTCCTATTTCCGCGCGGCGATGGCCGAACACCGGGGCGATCCGCTGTGGGAGGCCAAGCTGGCGCGCTTCTTTGCGGTGTCCGAAGAGTTTAAAACCCTGTGGCACCAGCGCAACGACGTGCGCGGCGTGGAGAACCAGCTCAAGCTGTTTACCCATCCCGAGCTGGGGGATTTTACGCTGCAGCAGATGTACTGGTATTCCGCGCCGCGAAACGGATCGCGGCTGCTGGTGTATCTGCCGGTGGATGAGGCGGGAGAGCGGGCGATGGCGTGGCTGGCGGCGCAGGGGAAATAATTTTTGCGAGGGGCTTTCAGGGAATAAGAGCCGTCTCTGCTAAGTGGAGAAGACTGGCGTAATGTGGGGATTAACTTAAACCCATCACTGAATCGACATCATTTCGACGGGGTGTTAAGTCGTCTATACTCACGCCATGAGAAACCACCATGTCGCCACTGATGATTGATTTCGCAGATTTCAGCCAAAAATTAGGCCTTATTTCCCGAAACGTCGAACATACCGAAGCGTTTCTTGCGCGGGGTACGGTGGATTTTCATCTGCCCGGATTTATGCTGCCTGTGGGATATCGCTTGTTAAAATCGCGCTACGGCGATGAATACCGTCTCGTGACCACCGAGGACGGAAAACCCTATACGGCGTATGCGGTCAAGCTGACGTTTCATAAAGAAATTACGTTCCCCCACGGTGCTGCGACACAGGTCATGGTGTGGCGTACGCCACGCGCTGTCCATCAGCGGGTTATAAGTGGTTTACCACAATCCTTCTTTCAATGGGTGCTAAGCGAATACGACATTGTTGTGTCTGACAGCGAACAAACCGGCGACGGACAGCGGTTTTGGTTACGCATGATAGACTGGGCGTTCAGCATGAATTATCGGATAAGCGTGGCTGACGGTACGGTAGGAGAAGAGTGGCACTTAACGCCGGTGAGCTCATATGCCGAGCTGGAAGAGCGCTGGATTGCGTTTGCCTGGGGACACGATCGTGATGTGCACCCACATCGCAGGTTAGTCATCAGTAAAGCGTAACGGGCCGCACAGAGCGGCCCGTTTTGTTTAGCACTCGGTCACAATCGTGCTCAGCGGCAGGCGAGATTTCGGCAGCGTGGCGTTGAAATCTTCCACGCTGTGATGCCCAACCGGCACCACCACCAGGCTGGTGAAGCCTTTCTCTTTCAGGCCAAACTCTTCGTCGAGGATCGCGGCGTCGAAACCTTCAATCGGTACCGCGTCCAGGCCCAGCGCAGCCACGCCCAGCAGGAAGTTACCGACGTTCAGGTAAACCTGCTTCGCCATCCACTGGTCGTCATCTTTCAGATCCACGCGGTGCATGTCGGCAAAGTAGGTACGGCCCTTATGGTTTGCCGCTTTCGCTTCCGGGGTATTAAAGCGACCATCGGCCTCTTCCTGATCGACAACGCGCTCCAGCCAGGCGTCGTCCATCGCGGTTTTCGCGCAGAACACCACCACGTGAGAAGCATCCAGCATTTTGCGTTCGTTGAACACATAGGTGCCCGCCGCGGATTTCGCCACGCGCGCTTTTCCTTCCTCGGTGCTGGCGACAATAAAGTGCCACGGCTGGGAGTTGGTGCTGGACGGGCTGTACTGCAGCAGGGTTTTGATTTTTTCCGCTTCTTCAGCGGTCAGTTTTTTGCTTGCGTCGAACGCCTTGGTGGAGTGGCGTTTCAGCGCAACAGAAATGATATCCATAACAACTCCTGATGATGAAATTCGCCCGCGTGCGGGCGCGAAAGGTGAGCAGATTACAGCGGGACGCGGGAAAAGATAAGGGCAATTCGAGCGCTTAATCTGTTCGTCTCAGACGAACAATCAGACCGGCCGGATCCACTTCTGGTCTTTTTTCGGCAGTTTATCCACCACCAGATGCCAGGAATCATTGATGAGATCGGTAACCAGTTCCGGCGTCACGTCGTCCGTACCGTAAAGGGAAATCCAGTGCTTTTTGTTGAGGTGATAGCCCGGTTCAACGCCGCGATAAATCTGCTGATTTAACAGCGATTTTTCCGGGTCTGACTTCAGGCTAACGTGCGGCCGCCCGTGGGCGACGGCCACAATCATGAAAATTTTCCCGCCCACTTTAAACACGTCAAACTCCGGCCCAAACGGCCAGCAGTGTTCGGTGAACGGCAGTTCCAGCGCCACGCGTTTTGCGTGTTCCTGCAACGTTTTACTGTCCATCGCTCTCTTCCTGGGCAAGCCCGCGCCACATTACCTCAAAGCCGAGCGCTTTAAACTCAACGGCGCGGGACGGATCGCGGGTGGCAAATTCCATCGTGCTTTCGGCCAGCGATAAGAAAAGCGCATCGCCAAACGTTTTAAATTCATCAGACATAAACACCTGACGCACCGAGCGGCGGCAGAGCTTATGCAGCTCCGGGAACATCTCTTTCACCGCCTGTTCCGTTTCGGCGCTCAGCTTTTCACTGACGCCAATCTGGCGGATCGCCGCATGGGCAACCGGGTTACGAATACCCCAGTCCACATAGCTGTTCCAGATATTGCGGGTATGTTCTTTGGGCAGCGTGATGGTGCGATCGAGGTTCGCCAGCATGGTCTGGCAGAGATCCTGCTTCAGGTGCAGATAGAGGGCATTCAGCAGATCGTCTTTCGTAGCAAAGTAGCGGAACAGGGTGCCTTCGGCGACGCCCGCCTTACGGGCAATGAGCGCCGTTGAGGCGGCAATACCTGACTGTGCAAACGCCGTGGTTGCGGCGTCCAGTAAGGCCTGTTTTTTATCTTCACTCTTCGGACGTGCCACTAAATTTTTCCTCCTGTCAATTATAAAAACCCTGATTGAAACACGTGCTTTGACACGCTGCAACGCGGAATGTCAAAGATCGAAAACGTCTTGACGACTTTATCATCACATCTATAATGAGTGCTTACTCACTCATAATCAAGTTTACCCTGCGCACGCTATCGGATGGGGCGCGTTTTCGGGTCAGGATATGAAAAAACCTCTCTTCATCTGCGTGGTGTTAATCATGATTATTGCTTCAGCCGCGAGTTTACCGTTTGTTCTGAATGCCGGATTCGGCCAGCCGCCGCAGGGTGAACGGCTTACTGAAGTGGAGGCCTCTCCACAGTATCGCGAGGGGAAATTCCACAATACGCTGCCGACGCCGGGTTATAACGGTGACAAAAATATGCTGGTCGCGATGTGGGAGTTTCTGACCAAAAAAACCGAAAACGCTCGCCCGGCCCAGCCCCTGCCGCTGGTGAAAACCGATCTTGCGAGCCTGCCGCTGGAGCAGGACACCCTGGTGTGGCTCGGTCACTCCTCGTGGTATCTGCAGCTCGCGGGCAAACGCATCCTGGTTGACCCGGTTCTTGGCAACTATGCCGCGCCGTTCTCGTTCCTCAATAAGGCCTTTGCCGGGGAGTATCCGTGGCGGGCTGAAATCATGCCGGCGATCGACCTGCTGATTATCTCGCACGATCACTACGATCATCTGGATTACGCCACCATCAGGGCGCTACTGCCGAAGGTGAAGCGGGTGGTGACGCCGCTGGGCGTCGGCTCCCACCTGCGTTACTGGGGGATGAAGCCCGAGATTATTGACGAACGCGACTGGAACCAGTCGGTGCGCATCAGCGATGCGTTGACGGTGCACGTTCTGCCGGCACGTCACTTCTCCGGCCGCGGCATCAAACGCGATCGCACCTTGTGGGGCAGCTTCATGTTCGTCACGCCAGAGCAGAAGGTTTACTACAGCGGGGATTCCGGTTACGGCCCGCACTTCAGGGCCATCGGTGAACAGTTTGGCGAAGTGGACGTCGCCATCATGGAAAACGGCCAGTACGACCAGGACTGGAAGTACATCCATATGCTGCCGGAGGAAACGGCGCAGGCCTCGGCGGATCTGAACGCGAAAGCCGTGGTGCCCGGGCATAACGGACGCTTCGTGCTGGCGAAACACGCCTGGAACGATCCGCTGATCCAGCTGGCAAAAGCCAGCCAGGATAAAAATTATCGGTTGCTGACGCCGGAACTGGGCGAGCCCGTCCGGGTAAGCGACACCGCGCAAACCTTTCGTGCGTGGTGGGAATAATGTTTAAGCGAGAAGCAGAGGGGGACAGCAGTATGACCATTTCCGCTCAAGTCATCGACACTATCGTCGAATGGATCGACGACAATCTGCACCAGCCATTACGAATAGAAGAGATTGCCCGCCACGCGGGTTACTCGAAGTGGCACCTGCAGCGGTTGTTTATGCAGTACAAAGGGGAGAGTCTGGGGCGCTATATCCGTGAACGCAAGCTGCTGCTGGCGGCGCGCGATCTGCGTGAATCCGACGCCCGGGTGTACGACATCTGCCTGCGTTACGGGTTTGACTCGCAGCAGACGTTTACCCGCATCTTTACCCGCACGTTCAACCAGCCGCCTGGCGCGTACCGTAAAGAGAACCATAGCCAGACACATTAACCTGTCGCGTGTAGGCCGGGTAAGGCGTAGCCGCCACCCGGCCTTTTTATGGGCTCACGACGCCAGTGAAAACCAGCGTCGCCAGACGAAACGCAGCACAAAGAATTCAATCGCCCCGAGCAGTAAAAACCACACGCAGAACAGAATGGTATAGAGCTGGTTAAGATCGACCATGTGAAAGGTCTGAACCAGCTTCTGCGCCAGTACCAGCCCAAGCGAAGGCGCAGGGAGCAGCAGGCATGAAAGCAGTGCCAGCAATAAAATGCCGCCTGCGGTGAGCAGCGATTCTAGCGGGTGTTTCATCGTAATGTTAATCGTCAGTTAAAAATGTCATTGTCCGGCATCCCGGAACGTAAAGCAATATAAACCCGGCGCACGTTTACGGATAAAACGAATGCGCTATTCTGTGAATAATTAACAGAAAAAGATAAATATCCCAGACGCGATTAAATAATTATCGCGTAGTGTAAATAAACGTCCGTCTCAGGAAAATAATTTTACAAATGTATAGGTGCTATAACCAATTAACGTGGCAATAACAATGGCCGCGATAACGTATAACACCAGTCTCCGCCCGCGATAAATACCCCACATGGTTCCCCCTCGTTTAGTTTTGGTTTAGAAATATTTTGTAAAAATCAGATCATCGAAATAGTTTTAATCAGTTTTGAATAACCGAGAAGTCATTATATTGCGGTAGATCAATTTTACCCGCAAGACTTTAAAATGAATTTATTTAAGCCCGAAAGGAATTCAGGCTTCTGTTCACCGGAAATTGAAGGAAAAATACGATGACTGAAAAAAAAGTGATTCCGAACGTGCCGCCTTCCGGCGGGCTGGCATACCAGCAGACCGTAGAGCAGGTGCTTGCTCACGCGCAGAGCCAGGCCAGCGGTCTGGACCGTGCAGAGGCGCAGGCGCGTCTGCAAAAAACAGGGCCGAACGCGCTGCCGGAGAAAAAAGGGAAACCCGCCTGGCTGCGTTTCCTGGCCCATTTTAATGATGTCCTGATTTATGTCCTGCTGGCCGCCGCCGTATTAACGGCAGTAATGGGCCACTGGGTTGATACGCTGGTTATTTTGGGCGTGGCGGTAATCAATGCCTTAATTGGTCATATTCAGGAAAGTAACGCGGAAAAATCCCTGAAGAGTATTCGTAATATGCTCGCCAGCGAGGCGCGCGTTATTCGTAACGGCAACCATGAAACAATTCCCACAACTGAAATAGTCCCGGGCGATATTATTGTATTACGCGCGGGAGATCGTATTCCGGCGGATATGCGTTTAATTGAAGCGCATAATTTACGCGTGGAAGAGGCGATTCTGACCGGTGAATCCACCGTGGTGGATAAACACGTTAATCCGCTGAGCGGCGAATTACCGCTGGGCGATCGCACCAATATGGTCTTCTCCGGGACGACCGTCAGCGCGGGCGGCGGCATCGGCGTGGCCACCGCCACCGGTCAGGATACGGAACTCGGCCACATCAACCAGATGATGGCGGGTATCGAGAAGCACCGTACGCCGCTGCTGGTGCAAATGGACAAGCTGGGTAAGGCGATCTTCGCGATTATTCTGGCGATGATGGGCGCTGTTTGTTTTCAGCCTGGCGTTCCGCGAGATCCCGATGGGCGAGCTGCTGCTCTCCCTGATTAGCCTGGCGGTCGCCTCCGTACCGGAAGGTCTGCCGGCGATTATCTCCATCATCCTCTCCCTGGGCGTGCAGGCAATGGCGCGCAAGCGGGCCATCATCCGCAAGCTACCGACGGTGGAAACGCTTGGCGCGATGACCGTGGTCTGCTCGGATAAAACCGGCACCCTGACCATGAACGAGATGACGGTCAAAGCTATCATCACCGCCGACGCCTGCTACCGCGTGGACGGCAACAGCTACGAGCCGGTGGGCAACCTCTACCTGGAAGGCAGCGACGAGCCGGTCCACATCCAGCCGGGCACCGTGCTGGAGCAGTACCTGCGCACCATCGACCTGTGTAACGACAGCCAGCTGATTCAGGACGATCGCGGGCTGTGGGGCATCACCGGCGGCCCAACCGAGGGCGCGCTGAAGGTGCTGGCGGCGAAGGCCAACCTTGAGCCGGTGATGACCACGCTGGTTAACAAAATCCCGTTCGACTCGCAGTACAAGTACATGAGCACCCACTACCAGATTGGCGGTGAGGAGCAGATTTTGATCACCGGCGCGCCGGACGTCATTTTCGCCCTGTGCGCCGAGCAGCAGACCCGCAACGGTGCGGAAGCCTTCAACCGCGCATACTGGGAAAGCGAGATGGAGCGCTATGCCCGTCAGGGGCTGCGCATGGTCGCCGCGGCGTTCAAGTCGGCGAACGGCGAGCAGGAACTGACGCACGATGACCTGAGCCACGGTCTGATCTTCCTCGGCATCGCCGGGATGATGGATCCGCCGCGTCCGGAAGCGATTGACGCGATTAACGCCTGCCAGCAGGCGGGGATCCGCGTGAAGATGATCACCGGCGATCACCCGCAGACGGCAATGAGCATCGGGCAGATGCTGGGGATCAGCAACAGCGAGCAGGCGGTCACCGGCTATGAGCTGGAGAAGATGGACGACGCCGCGCTGGCGGAAGCCGCGGTGAAGTATGACATCTTCGCCCGTACCAGCCCGGAGCATAAGCTGCGCCTGGTGAAAGCGCTGCAGGACAAAGGTGAAATTGTCGGCATGACCGGTGACGGCGTGAACGACGCCCCGGCGCTGCGTCAGGCGGACGTGGGCATTGCGATGGGCATTAAGGGCACGGAAGTGACCAAAGAGGCGGCGGACATGGTCCTGACGGACGATAACTTCGCCACCATTGCCAGCGCGGTGAAAGAGGGGCGTCGCGTTTACGACAACCTGAAGAAAACCATCCTGTTCATCATGCCGACCAACCTGGCGCAGGGGCTGCTGATTGTGATTGCGCTGCTGGCGGGGAACATCATTCCGCTGACGCCGGTCCTGATCCTGTGGATGAACATGGCGACCTCCGCCACGCTCTCCTTCGGCCTGGCCTTTGAAGCCGCCGAGCGCAACATCATGCGCCGTCCGCCGCGTCAGACCGGCCAGCACGTGATGGACGCCTACGCCGTCTGGCGCGTGGCCTTCGTCGGCACCATGATTGCCATCGCCGCCTTTGCGCTGGAAGCCTGGCTGGCTCCGCGCGGCCACAGCGCGGAGTTCATCCGCACCGTGCTGCTGCAGATGCTGGTCTGCGCCCAGTGGGTGTACATGATTAACTGCCGCAACACCGAAGGGTTCTCCCTCAACCGCGGCCTGCTGGCGAACAAAGGGATCTGGCTGGTGACGGGCGTGCTGTTCCTGCTCCAGGCGGCGATTATCTACCTGCCGTTTATGCAGATGCTGTTCGGTACCGAAGCCCTGCCGCTGCGCTACTGGTTTGTGACCCTGGCCGTTGCAGGCGTGATGTTCTTCGTCGTCGAAATCGAGAAGCGGCTGACCCGCAGGTTCCGTAAGGCTGCATAACGAAAACCTTACCCCTCACCCTAACCCTCTCCCCACAGGGGAGAGGGCCGGGGTGGGGGGAGAAACAACGCTGAGGTACTCCCATGAAATTCCCGGTCCTGTTAGCACTTCTTGTCAGTACCCTGCAACCCGCATTCGCCGCCATTCCCGTTCGCGTCGCCACCGTGGAGCAAACCGCCCACGCCGCCGAGCGCCAGATCCCGGGCCGCATCGAAGCCATTCACACCGTTGAGCTACGCGCACGCACGGAAGGCGCGATCGCCAAAATCCACTTCCGCGACGGGCAGTACGTGAAAAAAGGCGACGTGCTGTTTGAGCTGGACGACGCCGAGCCGCGCGCCGCCCTGCGCCTGGCGCAGGCCGAAGTGAAAAGCGCCGAAGCCACGCTGCGCCAGGCGCAGCAGCAGCTTTCCCGCTTTGAAAGTCTCGGCAGCAGCAACGCCATCAGCCGCCACGACGTGGACAACGCCCGCATGCAGCGCGACGTCGCCAGCGCAGCCCTCGAGCAGGCGAAGGCCCGGCTCGACGCCCGCCGCGTCACCCTGAGCTACACCCGCATCACCTCGCCGATTGACGGCCGCGTGGGGCACAGCAGCTTCCACGTGGGTAGCCTGGTCAACCCGGCGAGCGGCGTTTTGGTGGAGGTGGTGCAGCTTGACCCGATCCGCATCGCCTTTGCGCTGGAAGAGGGGGCGTTTGCCGCCAAAGCCGGACAGCATGCGGATATTAACGCCATGAAGCGTGCCTGGCAGGCGCTGATCGACAGCAACGGCCAGCGCATCAGCGGCGAGCTGACGTCAGTGGATAACCGCATTGACCCGCGTACCGCCAGCGTGATGCTGCGCGCCGAGTTTGCCAATCCGCGCCATCAGCTGCTGCCCGGCGGCAATGTGAACGTGTTTTTGCGCCCGGCAAGCGAGCAGCCGGTGCTGACCCTGCCTGCCGCAGCGGTCCAGCAGAACGGCGACGGCTTCTTTGCCTGGGTGGTTAATGCCGACGGCAACGCCGAAATGCGCCCGCTGAACGTGGCTGGTCAGATTAGCCAGCAGTTCCAGATCACCTCTGGCGTGAATCCCGGTGAGCGAGCGATTACTGACGGCGCGCAGCGCGTGCAGCCCGGCGCTGCTGTCCAGATACTGAATTAAGGAGCCATCATGCTGACGTTTTTCATCAAACGCCCGCGCTTCGCGATGGTGATTGCGCTGGTCATCACCCTGCTGGGGGCCATTGCGCTGAGGATTATTCCGGTGGAGCAGTACCCGCAGATCGCGCCGCCGGTGGTGAACGTCTCTGCCAGCTGGCCCGGTGCCAGCTCCGCTGACGTGGCGGAGGCCATCGCCACGCCGCTGGAGACGCAGCTGAACGGCGTGGACCATATGCTCTACATGGAGTCCACCAGTTCGGACGAAGGCACTTACAGCCTGAACATCACCTTTGCGGCGGGGACCGATCCGGACCTTGCCGCCATCGACGTGCAGAACCGCGTGGCGCAGGCCGTGGCGCAGCTGCCGACCGAGGCGCAGCAAAACGGCGTGCAGGTGCGCAAGCGCGCCACCAACCTGATGATGGGGGTAAGTCTTTACTCACCGAATAATACCCACACGCTGCTGTTCGTCAGCAACTACGCCAGCACCCAGGTGCGCGAGGCGCTGTCGCGTCTGCCCGGCGTGGGGCAGGTGCAGATGTTCGGCGCGCGCGACTACAGCATGCGCATCTGGCTGCGCCCGGACCGCATGAACGCCCTGAACGTTACCACCGATGACGTGGCGCAGGCGCTGCGAGAGCAGAACGTGCAGGGGGCGGCCGGCCAGGTGGGCACCCCGCCGGTGTTTAACGGCCAGCAGCAGACCCTGACCATCAACGGGCTGGGGCGCTTAAGCCAGGCCGACGAGTTTGCCGATATCATCATCCGCGCGGGGGAAATGGGCCAGCTGGTGCGCCTGAAGGACGTCGCCACCATCGAGCTCGGCTCGCGCAGCTACAGCTCCGGCGCGCAGCTGAACGGGCACGACTCCGCCTATTTGGGTATCTACCCGACGCCGTCCGCCAACGCCCTGCGCGTGGCCGACGCGGTGCGCGCGGAGCTGGAACGGTTATCCACGCGCTTCCCGGACGATCTGGTCTATGAAGTCAAATTCGACACCACCTCGTTTGTGGCCGCCACCATCAAAGAGATTGGCGTCTCGCTGGCGCTGACGATGCTGGCGGTGGTGGTCGTGGTGTCCCTGTTCCTGCAAAGCTGGCGCGCGACGCTGATTGTCGCCCTTGCCATTCCGGTGTCGCTGGTGGGCACCTACGCGGTGCTCTATACGCTCGGCTACTCCGCCAATACGCTGAGCCTGTTCGCCATCATTCTGGCGCTGACCATGGTGGTGGATGACGCCATCGTGGTGGTGGAGAGCGTCGAAACCCTGATGGCGGAAGGGCAAAGCCGCACGGCGGCGACCGCGCTGGCGCTGCGCCAGATTGCCGGGCCGGTGATTGCCACTACGCTGGTGCTGCTGGCGGTGTTTGTACCGGTGGCGCTCCTGCCAGGGATCGTGGGCGAGCTGTACCGCCAGTTCGCGGTGACGCTCTCGACCGCCGTCACGCTCTCAAGCCTGGTGGCGCTGACCCTGACGCCCGCGCTCTGCGCGCTGCTGCTGCGCCCGCGTCCGGCACAGCCCGCCGCCGTTTTCCGTGGGTTCAACCGCGGGCTGGACGCCACGCGCACGCTTTACACCCGGATCGTGAGCGTGTTCAACCTCCGTCCGTGGCTGGCGCTGCTGGCCACCGCAGGCGCGGCGGCGGTGGTGGTATTCAGCTTCATGTCGATGCCAAAGGGCTTCCTGCCCCAGGAGGACCAGGGCTACTTCTTCGCCAGCGTTCAGCTGCCGGAAGCGGCTTCGCTGGAGCGCACCGAAGCGGTGATGACCACCGCGCGGGAGCTGATCGCCCAAAATCCGGCGGTGGAAGACGTGATTCAGGTCTCCGGGTTTAACATCCTCAACGGCACCAGCGCCTCCAACGGCGGGTTTATCTCCATCATGCTCAAAGACTGGAGCGCGCGTCCGCCGCTGGATGAGGTGATGGGTACCCTTCAGCGCCAGCTGCTGGCCCTGCCGGAGGCGACCATCATGACCTTCGCGCCGCCGACGCTGCCGGGGCTGGGCAACGCCTCGGGCTTCGACCTGCGCATCCAGGCCCAGGCGGGGCAGAGCCTGGCGGAGCTGGAGCGCGTCACTCGCGAGGTGCTGATGAAAGCCAACCAGCACCCGCAGCTGAGCCGCGTGTTCACCACCTGGAGCAGCAACGTGCCGCAGCTGACGCTGACCGTTGACCGCGAGCGCGCCGCCCGCCTCGACGTGCCGGTATCGCGCATCTTCAGCAGCCTGCAAACCGCCTTTGGCGGCACCCGCGCCGGGGATTTCAGCATCAACAACCGCGTCTACCACGTGGTAATGCAGAACGAGATGCAGTGGCGCGAGCGCGCAGAGCAGATCGGCGAGCTGTTCGTGCGCAGCAACAGCGGCGAGCGGGTGCGCCTGAGCAACCTCGTCACCATCACGCCGACCGTCGGCGCGCCGTTCCTGCAGCAGTACAACCAGTTCCCGTCCGTATCGGTGAGCGGCTCGGCAGCGGCTGGGGTGAGCAGCAGCACCGCGATGGCGGCGATGGGCGAGCTCCTGGCGGAAAGCCTGCCGGCCGGCTACGACTACGCCTGGAGCGGTATGTCGTACCAGGAGCAGCAGACAGGTAATCAGGCGATCTGGATCGTGCTGGCGGCGGTGGTGATGGCGTGGCTGTTCCTCGTCGCCCAGTACGAGAGCTGGACGCTCCCGGCAAGCGTGATGCTCTCGGTGCTGTTCGCCCTCGGTGGGGCGCTGGTCTGGCTGTGGCTGGCGGGCTACGCCAACGACGTGTACGTGCAGATTGGTCTGGTATTGCTGATCGCGTTAGCGGCCAAGAACGCGATTCTTATCGTCGAGTTCGCCCGCGCGCGGCGTATGGACGGAATGGCGATTGTCGATGCCGCGCGGGAAGGGGCCTCGCGCCGCTTCCGGGCGGTGATGATGACCGCCGTGTCGTTCATTATCGGCGTTTTGCCGATGATGCTGGCGACCGGGGCGGGTGCCCAGAGCCGCCGCATCATCGGCACCACGGTCTTCAGCGGCATGCTGGTGGCGACCGTGGTGGGGATTCTGTTCATCCCCGCGCTGTTCGTGCTGTTCCAGCGCCTGCGGGAGTGGGGTCACGGCCTTACGGACTCGTCGCCCACAGCTCGCAGTGTTTCTGCACCAGAGAAATCAGCGAGCCGCCGTCGGCGATAAAGTCCCGCATGCGCTGCGCCTCGCTCTTGCCCTGCTTTAACAGCAGGGCAATTTCATTGATTGCGCTTGTCGCGCCGAGCTTCTCGGCCGACGGCGCCACCTGCTCCAGCAGCCAGGCGATATCTTCCGCCACGGTTTTGTGCTCGCCGGTGTGCACGTCCGTCAGGATCCCCTCCAGCCCGTAGCGACACGCCTGAAAACGGTTAAAACGGTAGAGCAGAAAATCCTTTTCCTGATGCTTATACGGCCGCGTGGTCAGCAGCCAGTGCGACGTGGCCTGAATCAGCCCGGCGATGTTAATCGCGTGGCCGAGCGTCAGCGGCGTATCCATCACCCGCACCTCCACGGTGCCAAAATGCGGGCTGGGGCGAATATCCCAGTGCAGATCTTTGATGCTGTCGATCATGCTGGTGGCGCTCAGGCGGCGGAACAGCCCTTCGAACTCCTGCCAGCTGTTGACCCACGGCATCTGTCCGTTATCCGGGAACCCGGAGAAGATGTTGAGCCGCGACGTGGAGAACTTCGTGTCCGTGCCCTGCATGTACGGCGAGGCGGCCGCCAGGGCAATAAAGTGCGGTACAAAGCGCGACAGGCCGTGCAGCAGGTAAATCGCGTCATCTCCGGTCCGGCAGCCGACGTGCACGTGCTGGCCGAACACCGTCGCCTGCAAAATCAGGTAGCCAAAGCGCTCCAGCGTGACGTTATAGCGCTCGTCGTCGCACACCTCCTGACGCTGCCATTTCTGGAACGGATGCGTCCCGCCGCCGCAGATCTGGATGTGCTGCTCCGCCGCCGCGCGCAGGATGCTCTGCTGCATCACCGAGAACTGCGCCGCCGCCTGATCGATGGTCTGACACACGCCGGTGGCGATTTCGAGCATGCTTTCGGTGATGTCGTGTTTGACTTCACCGCCTTTGATGTCGTCTTTGACGGCGGCGATGAGCGCGGAGGAGTCCTGGCTGAGATCGTACCCCGGCGGGTTAACCACCTGCAGTTCGAGCTCGATGCCAAGGGTGAACGGTTCAGAGGATTTAAAATCGGGTAAAGGCATGGCGCACTCCGTTGTCTGTGAATGTTGAGTATAGACAACGGGTGTAGCGCGCTCGCCTCAGGGTGGTATAACTGATAGCAGGCTTAGCAAAAGGGGAGTGACTCATGTCTGACTATCCAACCATTGCGCTGATTGGTCCCGGTGCGATTGGCACCACCATTGCCGCGGTGTTGCATGACGCGGGCCGCACGCCGCTGCTCTGCGGACGCACCGCGCATCCGGAATTACGCCTGCGTCACGATGAGGGTGAAACGGTGGTGCCCGGTCCGGTATTAACCGATCCAGCGGCCATCACGCGCCCCGTTGACCTCGTGTTTATCGCGGTAAAAACGACGCAAAATGCCGACAGCGCCGGGTGGCTGCGCGCCCTTTGCGATGAAAATACCGTGGTCTGCGCGCTGCAAAATGGCGTAGAGCAGAAGGCGCAGCTTGAGCCTTTGGTCAGTGGCGCAACGGTGCTGCCGTCGGTGGTCTGGTTCCCGGCGCAGCGCGAGCCGGATGCCTCCGTCTGGCTACGGGCGAAGCCGCGCCTGACGCTGCCGGACGTGCCGCAGGCGCAGCGGGTGGTGGAGGCGCTTCGCGATACGCGCTGCGCGGTTGAACTCTCGGCGGATTTCCCCACCGTCGCCTGGCGCAAGCTGCTGCAAAACGCGGTCGCCGGGCTGATGGTGCTCGCTAACCGCCGTGCCGGGATGTTCAGGCGCGAGGATATCAGCGAACTTGCGCTGGCCTATCTGCGGGAAGGGCTTATTGTCGCCCGCGCCGAGGGGGCGAAGCTGGCCGATGACGTGGCGCAGGAGATTCTGGCGAACTTTCAGCGCGCGCCTGAGGACCTCGGCACGTCGATTCTCGCTGACCGTCAGGCGGCTCGCCCGATGGAGTGGGACATCCGCAACTGCGTGATCCAGCGCTACGGCCGCAAACACGGCATTGCGGTGCCCATCAGCGACGTGGTGGTGCCGCTGCTGGCGGCGGGGAGCGAGGGGCCGGGTTAACGGTTACTGTTTTTCCGTTCGGCGAGGGCTGGCGTTGGGCAATAATCTGGGGATAGTCAGCCTTAAACACATATGCGAAACTTGCCGCTTCTGAAAATATGTGGTGGGACCCGCTCAATGTCAGAACAACATTCGCAGTGCCTGTTCAGTGAAGGACAGATCACCTTTCCTGAGGGTTATCAGGATCGTACCGTCAACGTATTCGCGCCGCCCGCTGCGGATGCGCCGGCGTTCAACATCTCCCGCGATGCCCTCAACCCCGGCGAAGCGCTTGCCGCGTATATCGATCGCCAGCTTGACCTGATGGAAAAACACATCAAGGGCTGGAAGCAGGGGGAGCGCAGCGCCGCTACGCTTGGCGATAATCTTTCCCTGGGTGAAATTGTCCATGCCAGCTACCTGCGCGACGGGAAACGCATCTGGCAGCAGCAGGCCGTATTTAATGTCGACAGCGATAACATTCTGGTCTTCACCATGACCTGCACCCGCGCGCCGGGCGATGTCGACAGCGCGCTGTTTGGCGATCTTCTCAGGAGCTTCCGCTTCCACCATTAACACCAGGGACAGTTGTTATGTTTGAAGCAGCACGCGTTGGCGATGATATCGGCCACTCCGGTGCGCTGGCCGGGATGATTGCCGGAACGATTGTCGGTGGCCTGATTGCTGCCGCCGGGGGCATTCTGGCGGGGGCCATGTTTATTGCCGGTCTCGGCGCATCCTGTCTTGGCGTGGGCGTCCTGCTCGTCGGCGCCAGCCTGGCCGTGGGGTATTACACCGGGGAGCTGGCGACCGCCGCCCGGGACAGCATCGCGGACGCCGGGGCATCCAGCATGACGAAGAAAGGCGTCATCACCTCCGGCTCGCCCAATGTGTATATCAATGGTAAACCCGCAGCCATGGCAACAGACAGCACGGTGAAGTGCTCTGACGACGGCTCGCAGCAGATGGCCGAAGGCTCTTCGCGGGTCTCTATCAACGGCCTGCCTGCGGCACGCATCGGGGATCGCACCACCTGCGACGCGAAGGTGATGACCGGTTCGAACAACGTCATTATCGGCGGCGACCCGCAGCAAACCCTGCCCATTCAGTCTGAAGTCCCCGAGTGGCTCTACAAAGTCTCCGATCTTACCCTGCTGTTCGCCGGGCTTATTGGCGGGTGGGGCGGTGCCGCGGGTAAAGTCGGGGCGCTCTCTAAGCTGCTGGGCAAAATCCCCGGTATCAACAAGCTGGCCCGTATCGCCTGTCGCGCCGGCACGCTGATGACCGGCGTGGCGGCCGCGGGGATCATCGCTCGCCCGGTGGATATCGTCAGCGGACAGAAGTTTCTCAGCGGGGATGATGAGCTTGATTTCGTTCTTCCTTCCCGCCTGCCGGTGCGCTGGCAGCGCTACTGGCGCAGCGGCAACCCCGGCGACAGCGTGCTGGGCCGCGGCTGGAGCCTGTTCTGGGAAAGCCGCCTGGAGCATTATCAGGACGGGCTGGTGTGGCGCGCGCCGTCCGGCGATTACGTCGCCTTCCCGAAGGTCCCTAGAGGGCTGCGCACCTACTGCGAAAGCGAAAAAATCTGGCTTGAACATCATCAGGACGACAGCTGGTCGGTGTATGACGTCAGCGGCGAGCGCTGGCACTATGCGCCGCTTAAGGATGATGCACCGTCGCTGCTTCAGCGCCTCTCTGAACCCTGTGGCAACGAGATCCTCTTCGAGTGGAATGCGGATCATACCCTGCATGCCCTGACCGACGGCGCGGGCCAGCGCGTGGTCTGCCGCTACGACCGCGACAGGCTCCTCGGCGTCTGGCTGGATGACGAGATCTGCCTGGTCAGTTACGCTTATGATGAACAGCGCCAGCTGGTCTGTGTGACCGGCCGGGGCGGTAGCGTGCGCCGACGCTTCCGCTGACAGGACGGGCTGATGAGCGCCCACGAGGACGCCAACGGCCTGTTGAGCGAATATCGCTGGCGGGAGATTGACGGCCTGCCGCGCGTGGTCGGCTTCCGCCACAGCGGCGGCGAACAGCTGACGCTCGAATACGATTTTGATAACGGCACCCGCCGTGCGACTCGCGAAGACGGCGCGCAGGCGCACTGGCTGGTGGATGACGACGACAACGTTGCCCGCTTCACGGATTACGACGGTCGCCAGACGACGTTTGTCTACCGCGACGGCGAGCTCTGCGACGTCATCCTGCCCGGCGGTGCGATGCGCCGCAGCACGTGGGACAAATACGGCCGCATGACCAGCGAGACGGACCCGGCGGGCCGCCGCACGGAGTATCACTGGCATCGCCTGACCGACCGCATCACCTGCACGGTATACCCGGACGGCACCTCATCGCAGGCCATGTACGACCTTCGCGGTCGCCTGCTGTCGGAAACCGACCCGGTCGGTAGCACCACCGCGTATCGCTATCCCGACGATGAAGAAAACCTGCCGGAAAGCATCACCGACGCCATCGGCGGCGTGGTGCGCCTGGTCTGGAACCACCAGGGGCTGCTGACGCAGCGCACCGACTGCTCCGGGAGCGTGACCCGCTTCACCTACGACCGATTCGGGCAGCTGATTGCCAGTGAGGATGCGGAAGGGAACATCACGCGCCGGGAGTGGAGCCGTGCCGGACTTTTGAGCGCCGTGATCCATCCGGACGGCAGCCGCGAGTCGCTGGTGTGGAACGAACGCGGCCAGCTCACGGGCTGGCGCGACCCGCTGGAAAGCGAGGTTAGCTGGGCCTATAACGCGCTCGGCCTCCCGGTCAGCCTCACCGACCGTATTGGCCGCGTGCGCCAGTGGCGCTACGACCCGCGCGGTAACCTGCTGCGACTCGATAACGGCAACGGGGTGGAATACCGCTTCACCTACGACGCCGTGGGCCGCCCGCTCAGCGAAACGCGCCCGGACGAGACCGTGCGCCATATGGAATGGGACGCGCGAGGGTTCCTCTGCGCGCTCGAAGAAAACGGCCGGCCTGCCGCCGACGGCGGCATCGCCCGGCGCGTCCAGCAGTTCAGCTATGACGACAGCGGGCTGCTGATCGGGCGCACCCAGCGCCACGCGGAGTACCGCTACTTCCGCGATCTGAGCGGCCAGATCACCCGCATTCGCCGCACGCCGACGGCCGAAGGCGTTGCCCTGGGTATCGAAAGCGATGAGATCGCTTACCGCCACGCCGCCGGGCGCGTGCTGAGTGAGTCCGGCATTAACGGCGCGGTGGGCTACGAATGGGATGCCCTGAGCTACCTGACCGGCCTGACCCTGCCCGGCGAGCAAAAGCTGGCCTGGCTGCACTACGGCTCCGGCCACGTCAGCGCCATCCGCTTCGGGCAGCAGCTGGTGACCGAGTTCACCCGCGACCGCCTGCACCGCGAGGTGCGCCGCACCCAGGGCGCGCGCGAGCAGTTCCGTCAGTATGACAGCCTCGGCAGACGCACCCTGCAGCGCAGCGAGTTGAGCACGGACGTGACCCTGCCGGAGCAGGCGCTGCTGGAACGCCTCTATCGCTACACCGCGCGCGGCGAGCTTTCCGGCGTCAGCGACACCCTGCGCGGAGAGGTGGACTACGGCTACGATGCCGAAGGGCGTCTGCTGAAGCACTACGAGGCCCGACAGGGGCACAGCCGCGCGCAGTACAGCTACGACGCCGCGGATAACCTCGCCGCCAGTGACGATCCGGTACCGGTCACGGATAACCGCCTGCAGCACTGGCAGGCGCTGTTCATGAAATACGACCACTGGGGCAACCTGGTCAGCCGCCGCAACGGGCTGTATGAACAGCATTATGCGTATGACGCCGAGAACCGTCTGGTGTCCGCCCGGGGAACCGGGCCGGAAGGGCGGTTTGAGGCGCGCTATCACTACGACGCGCTGGGCCGCCGCACGCGCAAAATCGTCACCACGACGCACGGCACCACCGACACCCGCTTCCTGTGGCAGGGCTACCGCCTGCTGCAGGAGCAGCAGGAGAGCGGGCTGTGCAGCACCTATGTATACGACCCGAATGAGGCCTGGAGCCCGCTGGCGCGGGTGGATCACCTTCGTGATCAGAGCAGCGGTGAGATTTACTGGTTCAACACCGACCTGAACGGCGCGCCGCTGGAAATAACCGACGAGCGCGGCGCGGTGCGCTGGAGCGGCCAGTACGGCAGCTTTGGCGAAGTGCGCCACCAGAGCGAAGGGTTCTCACGGCTTGTGAATCGCTCGGCAATGCCACACCAGCCGCTTCGCTATGCCGGGCAGTACGCTGACGGGGAAACGGGGCTGCACTATAACCTGTTCCGCTACTACGACCCGCAGGTCGGGCGGTTTATTGTGCAGGATCCGATTGGGTTGAACGGTGGGTGGAACCTTTATCAGTATGCGCCGAACCCGTTGGGGTGGATTGATCCATGGGGGTTAGCAGGTGTCAGGCTCCCAAGAAATAATGGCCATTGGGACGGAATACCAGGAGAAAGTAACTGGTATTCATATAATGACAAAGTTAATGCAGTTACATCGAACCAGCCTATACCTTTCAGTGATGGAAGGCCTGATTTTTCTGCGTGGTCAAAAAGTACACTTACTTTCGAAGATGGTGTGCTGAATGGGACGGATAAAGATTTTTCAAAAGTATATAGTGCCATTGCAGAGAAAAAAGGCATTACACAGAAAGCGGCTCAGAATTTGTTAAGGGAAAAAATGCTTACTCCACATCATCTGAGTGCGAATACTATAATTCTTGTCCCAAGAGATCTTCATGGCAATGTGCCACATATTGGCTCCGCATCAGATATGAGGAGGAAAGGAAAATGTTGAAAAAATTAGAGCGCTTTGGAGCGAAACCGACGCCATTACCATTAGATGAACTGAAAAAGAGTTTAAATACATTAGAAACATCAATAGGGCCAATTCCTGAAAGTTATCGTGCCTATTTACTTCATTTTGGCGTTTCAGTTCTTTTTGAGGTAAATGTTGTTTTCAAAGCGTCACAACCATCTCCGTGGTCTGATGAGCAAGGAAACGATACGCTTGAGTCTTTGTACGGCCTTGCAGAATCGGGTAAAGAATATACTGTCTTTGAAATGGCTGATACATACCGGAATGATTTTCGCGATCAATGGTTACCGATAGGAGCCTCGTCTGGTGATAATCAAATCTGTCTTTGCCTCAAGGGAGGTATGTCGGGAGAGATCTGGTTTTGGGATCACGAGTCTGATCCAATATTCAATGATTCAGTAGTGACCTCCGGGCTGACGAAAATAGCAAACTCCTTCGATGAGTTTGTTGATATGCTTACTGCGCGGGATGATAAAATAGATGCATCAGGAGTAGTTAAAGTCGATCTTGATTTTTAATAAAAGTGTACTTGCGGTGATCCTGGCGAAGCCCATCTATTGCTGTAAGGTGGGTGTAGCTGGTGCAGCAGATTACAGCATCAACAGCCGCTTCGCTATGAAAGAAATATATATTTTGCTTTTAAAGAGAAATAATGGATATCTTTTCCATCATAAATGATTAAGATTTGAGTTCTGTATTAGGGAGAGCTAGGATTGAATTATCGACTGGACAGTTAACTCACGGACTTAGGCACACCTTTGCTTCTCATTTTATGATGAATGACGACAAAATATGAATGTTGCAAAAAAAATTCGGTCATACCAATATAAAAATGACTATGAGATACGCTCATTTTGCACCTAATAATCTTGAAGAAGCGTTAAAATTAAAACTATTAAATTATTGTGGTGAAAAAGATGATAAAAAATGATGAGCCCCTTAACGAACATTTGATAACATACCTTGAGTATTATACTGGTTTAACAAATCCCAAGTATGCTGTGCTAGTTGATGGTGAGTGGGGGGTAGGTAAAACCCATCTTATCAATAAAATTTTCAAAGAAAAACCAAACATTTATGTAAGTCTATTTGGATTAACAACAATACAAGAAGTACACTCAACAGTTTTTGTTAAAATGTACCCCAAAAGATCTCGACTTAGAAAATTTTTCAACTGGTTTGGAAACTCCAGTATGAAAGCTAATGACTTAACACTCGCATTAGGGCCATTAATCGGAAACATAGCAAATGCTCTTATAAAAGAAAAGGTTGATAACTCCAAGTCAATCATTTTTGATGATTTGGAAAGGTGTAAAATAGATCAAGAAGATATATTTGGTGCAATAAATAAATACATCGAACACCATCAATGCAAAGTGATTGTAATTGCGCATGATAAAAAATTACAGGAAGGTTTGACAGATAAAAAGGAAAAAATCTTCGGGCAAATTCTAAAAGTCTCACCAGATATTCAGGGCGCCTTTAATCAATTTATCAAAAGAAGCAAGGCACCAAAAGCTTTTGAAAGTGTTAAAGATATTATTTATAAATCTTTTATTGCTTCGCAATGTAAATCATTAAGAGTATTAGATTACGTAATTAATGATTGTGCAAGGTTCCTACCTTGTATTCCTGAAAATTTATATAATGATAAAAGATTATTGTCAGAGTTATTTGTTTTGTTTACCGCAATAGATATAAACTATAGGCTAGGTC
>OKOL01000070.1_pt1 | contig 33170 bp, 28 predicted proteins | sample 1611091 | NCBI WGS metagenome assembly OKOL01 (sample SAMN04436710, study PRJEB24849) | human gut metagenome | biome: human gut; feature: NICU; material: stool | host: Homo sapiens | place: USA: Saint Louis, MO | collected 2010-09-26
TTTTGCGCACTTAACGGATCAGAAAATGAGACTGGTTTATCTTCAAAAATTATTTCGCCTTCATCAGGTTGATAAACCCCCGACAAAATTTTCATTAAGGTAGATTTTCCTGCACCATTTTCACCTAATAATGCATGAACCTCGCCCCGGCGTAGGGTAAATTGCACGTCATTAAGCGCCAACACTCCAGGAAAGCGTTTGGTGATATGTTTCATTTGCAAAAATGTTTCGGACATTGCAGCTTTCCTCAATAATCAGAAACTGAAAATGTGAAGTACGGCATAAACGTCGCTACTAAAGCCATCTCCACTGTGATACGAATAACCTTTGAATAAATATTCATCGCATCAATCTATTTTTAGCATTTTGCTAAATCGAGTTAGCGATCGCCTTCTAAATCTATTTTAGGTATACAAATTAGCCAAATCATTTGAGTTAAAACTGTGATGCATAACCATTAAAATATAATAACCATATGATTATACGTAAAATTTATTTTTATCCCGCTAAATAATAATTTGACAGAGATCGTATTTTAACCACTTCTCGTGAAGCCCCTCACATTTCAACAACAAAAAAGTTGTGCATAAAAAGCCTACAAACCTAAGCTAACTCGAGTTAGCAAATAATGACCAATACTACTGCTTCGGTGGTTTCCTTTCTCCGCCTTAGCAGAGCGCCAATAAAGCGAGATGAGGAATCCTGATGAAAATTAATACTTTACCGAAAATTGGTATCCGCCCGGTTATTGACGGTCGTCGCATGGGCGTTCGTGAGTCGCTTGAAGAACAAACAATGAATATGGCGAAAGCCACGGCTGCACTGCTGACCGAGAAACTGCGCCATGCCTGCGGAGCTGCCGTCGAGTGTGTCATTTCCGATACCTGTATCGCGGGTATGGCTGAAGCCGCTGCTTGCGAAGAAAAATTCAGCAGTCAGAATGTAGGCCTCACCATTACGGTAACCCCTTGCTGGTGCTATGGCAGTGAAACCATCGACATGGATCCAACCCGCCCGAAAGCCATTTGGGGCTTTAACGGCACTGAACGTCCCGGCGCTGTTTACCTGGCAGCGGCTCTGGCAGCTCACAGCCAGAAAGGCATCCCGGCATTCTCCATTTACGGTCATGACGTTCAGGATGCCGATGACACATCGATTCCTGCCGATGTTGAAGAAAAACTGCTGCGCTTTGCCCGCGCCGGTTTAGCAGTCGCCAGCATGAAAGGTAAAAGCTATCTATCGCTGGGCGGCGTTTCGATGGGTATCGCCGGTTCCATCGTTGATCACAACTTCTTTGAATCCTGGCTGGGAATGAAAGTCCAGGCGGTGGATATGACCGAACTGCGTCGCCGTATCGATCAGAAGATTTACGACGAAGCCGAACTGGAAATGGCGCTGGCCTGGGCTGATAAAAACTTCCGCTATGGCGAAGATGAAAATAACAAACAGTATCAACGCAATGCCGAGCAAAGCCGCGCAGTTCTGCGCGAAAGTTTACTGATGGCAATGTGTATCCGCGACATGATGCAAGGCAACAGCAAACTGGCCGATATTGGTCGCGTGGAAGAATCACTTGGCTACAACGCCATCGCTGCGGGCTTCCAGGGACAACGCCACTGGACCGATCAATATCCCAATGGTGACACCGCCGAAGCGATCCTCAACAGTTCATTTGACTGGAATGGCGTGCGCAAACCGTTTGTCGTGGCGACCGAAAACGACAGTCTTAACGGCGTGGCAATGTTAATGGGCCACCAGCTCACCGGCACCGCTCAGGTATTTGCCGATGTCCGTACCTACTGGTCACCAGAAGCAATTGAGCGTGTAACGGGGCATAAACTGGACGGACTGGCAGAACACGGCATCATCCATTTGATCAACTCCGGTTCTGCTGCGCTGGACGGTTCCTGTAAACAACGCGACAGCGAAGGTAACCCGACGATGAAGCCACACTGGGAAATCTCTCAGCAAGAGGCTGACGCTTGCCTCGCCGCTACCGAATGGTGCCCGGCGATCCACGAATACTTCCGTGGCGGCGGTTACTCTTCCCGCTTCCTTACCGAAGGCGGCGTCCCGTTCACCATGACTCGTGTCAACATCATCAAAGGCCTGGGACCGGTACTGCAAATCGCGGAAGGCTGGAGCGTGGAATTGCCGAAGGATGTGCATGACATCCTCAACAAACGCACCAACTCAACCTGGCCAACCACCTGGTTTGCACCGCGCCTCACCGGTAAAGGGCCGTTTACGGATGTGTACTCGGTAATGGCGAACTGGGGCGCTAACCACGGAGTTCTGACCATCGGCCACGTTGGCGCAGACTTTATCACTCTTGCCTCCATGCTGCGTATCCCGGTATGTATGCACAACGTTGAAGAGACCAAAGTGTATCGTCCTTCTGCCTGGGCCGCGCACGGCATGGATATTGAAGGCCAGGATTACCGCGCTTGCCAGAACTACGGCCCGTTGTACAAGCGTTAATACATTACTCCCTGATGTGATGCCCGGTCGCTCCGGCTACTGGGCCTGAACAAGCAAGAGTGGTTAGCCGGATAAGCAATGTTATCCGGCTATATTGCAGGAGCGATTATGAAACAAGAAGTTATCCTGGTACTCGACTGTGGCGCGACCAATGTCAGGGCCATCGCGGTTAATCGGCAGGGAAAAATTGTTGCCCGCGCCTCAACGCCTAATGCCAGCGATATCGCGATGGAAAACAACACCTGGCACCAGTGGTCTTTAGACGCCATTTTGCAACGCTTTGCTGATTGCTGTCGGCAAATCAATAGTGAACTGACTGATTGCCACATCCGCGGTATCGCCGTCACCACCTTTGGTGTGGATGGCGCTCTGGTAGATAAGCAAGGCAATCTGCTCTATCCGATCATTAGCTGGAAATGTCCGCGAACAGCAGCAGTAATGGACAATATTGAACGGTTGATCTCCGCACAGCAGTTGCAGGCTATTTCTGGAGTCGGAGCCTTTAGTTTCAATACGTTATATAAGTTGGTGTGGTTGAAAGAAAATCATCCACAACTGCTGGAACGCGCGCACGCCTGGCTCTTTATTTCGTCGCTGATTAACCACCGTTTAACCGGCGAATTCACTACTGATATTACGATGGCCGGAACCAGCCAGATGCTGGATATCCAGCAACGCGATTTCAGTCCGCAAATTTTACAAGCCACCGGTATTCCACGCCGACTCTTCCCTCGTCTGGTGGAAGCGGGTGAACAGATTGGTACGCTACAGAACAGCGCCGCAGCAATGCTCGGCTTACCCGTTGGCATACCGGTGATTTCCGCAGGTCACGATACCCAGTTCGCCCTTTTTGGCGCTGGTGCCGAACAAAATGAACCCGTGCTCTCTTCCGGTACATGGGAAATTTTAATGGTCCGCAGCGCCCAGGTTGATACTTCGCTGTTAAGTCAGTACGCCGGTTCTACCTGCGAACTGGATAGCCAGGCAGGGTTGTATAACCCAGGTATGCAATGGCTGGCATCCGGCGTGCTGGAATGGGTGAGAAAACTGTTCTGGACGGCTGAAACTCCCTGGCAAATGTTGATTGAAGAAGCTCGCCTGATCGCGCCTGGTGCAGATGGAGTGAAAATGCAGTGTGATTTATTGTCGTGTCAGAACGCTGGCTGGCAAGGCGTAACGCTCAATACCACGCGGGGGCATTTCTATCGCGCGGCGCTGGAAGGGTTAACCGCGCAATTACAGCGCAATCTACAGATGCTGGAAAAAATCGGGCACTTTAAAGCCTCTGAATTATTGTTAGTCGGCGGAGGAAGTCGCAACACATTGTGGAATCAGATTAAAGCCAATATGCTTGATATTCCGGTAAAAGTTCTCGACGACGCCGAAACGACCGTCGCAGGAGCTGCGCTGTTTGGTTGGTATGGCGTAGGGGAATTTAACAGCCCGGAAGAAGCCCGTGCACAGATTCATTATCAGTACCGTTATTTCTACCCGCAAACTGAACCTGAATTTATAGAGGAAGTGTGAAATGCTGAAAACAATTTCGCCGTTAATTTCTCCCGAACTATTGAAAGTGCTGGCAGAGATGGGGCATGGAGATGAAATTATTTTTTCCGATGCTCACTTTCCCGCCCATTCGATGGGACCGCAGGTGATCCGCGCTGATGGCCTGTTGGTGAGTGACTTGCTCCAGGCGATTATCCCGTTATTTGAACTGGACAGTTATGCACCGCCGCTGGTGATGATGGCGGCGGTAGAAGGTGACACTCTCGATCCTGAAGTAGAACGACGTTACCGTAATGCGCTTTCACTACAAGCCCCCTGTCCTGACATCATCCGCATCAATCGTTTTGCGTTTTATGAACGGGCGCAAAAAGCCTTTGCGATCGTTATCACAGGCGAACGAGCGAAGTACGGGAATATTCTTTTAAAAAAAGGGGTAACACCGTAATCTCATACCGGTACGCCCGCATGACGCGGGCGGTTATCGAATGATGGGGTGAAAATTATGAAAGCGGCACGCCAGCAAGCGATAGTCGACCTGCTGCTGAACCATACCAGCCTGACCACGGAAGCTCTCTCTGAACAGCTAAAGGTCAGTAAAGAAACCATTCGTCGCGATCTCAATGAATTACAGACGCAGGGTAAAATTCTGCGCAATCATGGGCGCGCTAAATATATCCACCGTCAAAATCAAGACAGTGGCGATCCCTTTCACATCCGGCTGAAAAGCCATTATGCGCATAAAGCAGATATCGCGCGCGAGGCGCTCGCGTGGATTGAAGAAGGGATGGTGATAGCCTTAGACGCCAGTTCAACCTGCTGGTATCTGGCACGCCAGTTGCCTGACATCCTGGTGGTTTTTAAATGGCGAGCCTTTAGAGGGACATGAATATAAATATTCACTGAAATTATATTTGCCGGGTGAATATCAATTAATGGTAATGGATGAAAACGGTCAAATAGCGACGGTGAATTTCGAAATGGCTTATTAAAATAATCCAGAAGGGTTAGCTTGATAATTATCAATGTTCGGTTCTGCAAAAAAACGAGAATGCGTTTTTATTTGAAGGAACGAGCAATGAAAAAAAATAATAAACTGAGAGAGAGTCTTAATCCCGCTCTCTCCCGGCGTCACTTTATTCAGGCCGGGTCCGCGCTTGCCGCTCTGCCGTTTGTGGTAAAAGGCGGAAAAGCGCAGGCGGCGACAATGCCTGCGGCAGTGAACGAACCCGAAGATAAAGTCATTCAAACCTGCAGCACCTTTGACTGTGGCGGGAAATGCGATATTCGGGCGCACGTCAGCGACGGCGTGGTCACACGCATCTCTACGCGTCCGGATAATGAACTGGATCTTCAAATGCCGGTGATGCGCGCCTGCGTTCGCGGACGCGAGTATCGGAAATTTGTTTATCATCCCGATCGGCTTAAATATCCAATGAAACGCGTGGGTAAACGTGGCGAAGGAAAATTCGAACGTATTACCTGGGATGAAGCTACAACGCTTATTGCGAATCAATTAAAAACCATTACGCAAAAATACGGTGCTGCTTCGCGCTATGTGCATGTTGGCACCGCAGTTTCGGGAGGAACGTTCTCCGGCGATAAAATGGTTCGTCGTCTGCTTAATTTAACGGGTGGCTATCTCGAAAGCTATCACTCGGTCAGTATGGGCAACACCGCAGCGGCAACGCCCTATACCTACGGTACCGCCGCCAGCGGCAGCTCGCTGGACACGTTACTGGACACCAAACTGGTCATCCTCTGGGGACATAACCCGACGGAAACGATTTTTGGTCACAGCAACTACTTCTTCCAGAAGATGAAGCAAAACGGCACCCGCTTCATCGTTGTCGATCCGCGCTATTCAGATACGGTGTCCTCCCTTGCTGACCAGTGGATCCCGCTGCTGCCAACAACCGATAACGCCCTGATGGACGCCATGATGTACGTGATCGTCACGGAGAACTTGCACGATCGCGACTTTATTCTGCGCTATACCCTGGGCTTTGATGAAGACGCTATGCCGGAAGGCGTTCCGGCCAATGAATCCCTGATGGCTTACCTGAACGGGGCAAAAGATGGCGTGGCGAAAACGCCTGAGTGGGCAGAGAAGATCACCCACGTGCCTGCGCAAACCATTCGTCAGCTGGCGCGCGATTATGCCACGACGAAGCCCGCCGCGCTGATCCAGGGCTGGGGACCGCAGCGCCATAACTGCGGCGAGCGCACCGCGCGCGGCTCGACGATACTGGCCACGCTGACGGGTAACGTTGGGGTGAAAGGCGGCTGGGCGGCTGGCTACGGCGGCTGTGCTAACCGTAAATTTGCCGCAGGCCCGGAGATGCCGGATAACCCGGTGAAAGCCAAAATATCGGTGATGAACTGGGTGCAGGCCGCCGACGATGCCTCTAAGGTAACGGCGGAAGTCGGCCTGAAGGATGCCGAAAAGCTGGACAGCAATATCCGCATCCTCTTCTCGCTGGCGGGCAATTATCTGGCTAACCAGAACCCGGATCTTCATCAGGCAACCCGCGTGCTGGAAGACGAGTCGAAAATCCAGTTTATCGTCGCGAGCGATCTGTTTATGACGCCGAGCGCCCGATACGCCGATCTTCTCCTGCCGGAAACCAGCTTTATGGAACGCTGGAATATCGGCGAAACCTGGGGTACTGCAAGCTATCTGATCCTGTCCGAAAAGCTGATTGAGCCTGAATTTGAGCGCCGTTCAGACTACGACTGGCTGCGGGAGGTCGCTGCTAAGCTTGGCGTCGAACCGGCATTCAGCGAAGGGCGTGACGAAAAGGCGTGGATTGAGCACATCTGGGAGCAGACGCGGCTCTCCATGCCAGATGAAAACCTGCCGGACTTCGCGACGTTACAAAAGACGCGTCAGCATCTCTTCAAAAGCGCGCCGTACGTTGCTTTTGAAGACAACATTCGCGACCCGCAAAATCATCCGTTCCCGACGCCGTCCGGAAAAATTGAGATCTTCTCGAAGCGTCTGTACGACATGCAGCACCCGGAAATTCCGGCGCTGTCGCACTACGTGCCTGCCCACGAAGGGCCGGAAGACGAACTGGCGAAAACCTTCCCGCTGCAGCTGATCACCTGGAAAGGGAAAAACCGCGCCAACTCTACCCAGTACGCCAACCCGTGGCTGATTGAGGCGCAGCAGCAAAAGCTGTGGATTAACCCTCAGGACGCGCAGAAGCGCGGCATTGCGCAGGGAGATACCGTGCGTATCCATAACGCACGCGGCATTTGTGAGATCCCGGCGGAGGTTACGCCGCGCATCATTCCTGGCGTGGTAGCCATGCAGGCAGGTGCCTGGTGGCAGCCGGATGAGAAGGGCATTGATAAAGGCGGCTGCGCGAACGTGCTCAGTTCGGCTCGTATTACCGCGCTTGCGAAAGGGAATTCACATCAAACCATGCTGGTGGAGGTGGCAAAAGCATGAGTCAGTTTAAACACTACGCGCCGGTGAGCGACAAACAGCTGGGCTTTTATATCGACTCTTCACGCTGCTCAGGGTGTAAAGCCTGCCAGGTGGCATGCAAAGATAAAAACAACCTTGAGGTCGGACGCCGTTTCCGTCGCGTGTACGAAGTCAACGGCGGGAATTTCATCCCCACCGGGCAGGGCGGCGTCAGCAACAATGTGTTTGCCTACACGCTCTCTATTTCCTGTAACCACTGTGCAGACCCCATCTGCACTAAAAACTGTCCGACCACGGCGATGCACAAGCGTCCGGGAGACGGCATTGTGCGCGTTGATACAGATAAGTGCGTCGGCTGCGGCTACTGTGCGTGGTCATGCCCCTACGGCGCGCCACAGCTCAACGAGCAGACCGGGCAAATGTCAAAATGCGATTTCTGCGTGGATCTCCAGGCGAAGGGGGAGCAGCCCGTCTGTGTGGCAACCTGTCCACTCGAAGCGATTAAATTCGGGCCGATTGATGAACTGCGGGCGAAGTATGGTGCGGTCTGTGACGTGAAAGGCTTGCCTGATTCTTCCATCACAAAACCGAATCTGGTGATCAAAGCGCATCAGGGTGCAGAGAAAGAGGGCAAACGCCATGCATGAGTTACCGCTGCTGATTTTTACGCTGTTCCTGCAGGGCTCGGTAGGCGTGACGCTCTGGCTGGCGTTCGGGGGGGCGCATGTTTTGCAGCGTAGCGCGCTTCTGCCTGCTGCCGGGGCGTTTGTGCTCGCAAGCCTCGGATTGCTCGCCTCGGCGCTGCACATGGGCTATCCGCTCAATGCTCTCAACGCGCTGCGCCATGTCTCCAGCTCCTGGCTGAGCCGTGAGATTATCTTTGCCAGCCTTTACCTGGCGGCGCTGGGGCTCGCGACGCTGCTGATGTTCGCCAAAAAGCCAGGCTGGAAGCTGCTTCTGGCGGCGGCGGGCCTTGTCGGGCTGGTGGATGTGTTCTGCATGGCGCAGATCTACATGCATGCGTCCGTGGTGACGTGGCAGCATATCAACACGCTGGTGCTGTTTATCGGCTCGGTGGGCATTATTGGTTCAGCCTGCATGGCGGTTGGGATGCGTTCCCGGGCTACTCTGCGTGCGGCGGTGGTCATTATCACGCTGCTGGTGCTTGTGCGTCTGGTGATGCAGCCCGTCTGGCTGGCCGACATCTCGGCTATGGACAACACCGTGGTGACGTTCCCTCATGCGCCGTTACAGATGCTGCAACAACTGCGCACCGTGCATCTGCTGAGCTGGTGTGTGTCTGTCGTGGGTATGCTGTGCTTTGCTGCAGGCGGGTTAAAAGCGGCGCGAGGCACGATGCTGCTGGGCAGCGCCTTGCTGATTGCGGGTGAGCTGATGCTGCGCTTCGTTTTCTTCAGTATTGGCTGATGGGCAGATTAACGTTTGGCCCGGCGATGGACGTGACGCATGCGTGCGTCCGTCGCCGTTTTCGCCATGCTTCCTGTTGTGCCTGCGCTGACGTTTGTCCCGTGCAGGCTTTTTCTTTTACGGACGCAGATATCTCGGTTGATGAGAACCGCTGTATTGAATGCGGTGACTGCCTGTTTGTTTGCCCCACTGAGGCCATCACCGGCATCACGCCGCGAAAACGCTTTTTGTGTGGCGATACGCTTGTCGGGCCTTTTACTGAACGTGCGCCGGATGTGAATGAACTGCTGCTCTGGCATGCACAGCACCATGTTCGTTTTATCAGTATCGACGTGGAGCAGTATCCTGACTGGCTGCTAGCGATTGCCCGGCTTAATCTTGTGCTTCGTCGACGCGGTGAAGCGGCATGGGCGTTTAAACTTTTACCCGTCAACGAGGTTAATATCGCCCGCCGTGCGCTGATGCACGTTCCCCGTGAGGATGTCCGGACCTGTAGCGTCGTGCCCGGTCAGCGTGAACTGCGCAGAGCGTTTTCTGGGGTTAGTGAGGCAGAGATAGCTCTCGACGCCGGAACGTGCGTATTGTGCGGCGCGTGCTGGCGGAGTTGTACGGAAAACGCGATTCGGTTTGAGAACGCTGAACTGGTCGTCGAAACCGGACGTTGTACCGGTTGCGGCGGCTGCGAAGCGGTATGCCAGCATGCGGCGATAAAAGTGACGCAAACAGAAGGAACGGCGAAAAACGTGGCCATACTGGCATATGAAGCCGTTTGCCTGACGTGCCACCGTCATCTCTGGTCATTTACGCCTGATGAAAAGCAGTGTCCGCTCTGTTTTCACCATCAACACGATATGCGAAACCCGGACTGTTGCTAATCTTCGTCTCATTTTAAAAAAATGTTATGCAGAACCATAGGCAATAGCGCTATAGCTCTTTATAATCCGCGCCACACCATACTCAGGTATGCAAAACAACAGAACATTGACAGAGGTTATCATGGCTATTGAACGTACTTTTTCCATCATCAAACCAAACGCGGTGGCAAAAAACGTTATTGGCAGCATCTTCGCTCGCTTTGAATCTGCAGGGTTCAAAATTGTTGGTACCAAAATGCTGCACCTGACCGTTGAGCAGGCTCGCGGCTTCTACGCTGAGCACGAAGGTCGCCCATTCTTTGACGGCCTGGTGGAGTTCATGACCTCCGGTCCAATCGTGGTATCCGTACTGGAAGGCGAAAACGCCGTACAGCGTCACCGCGACCTGCTGGGCGCAACCAACCCGGACAACGCGCTGGCAGGTACTCTGCGCGCTGACTACGCTGACAGCTTCACCGAGAACGGTACCCACGGTTCTGACTCTGTTGAATCTGCTGCACGCGAAATCGCTTTCTTCTTCGCAGAAGGCGAAGTGTGTCCACGTACCCGTTAATTTAACGGTTTCGTTTACACATTATTTTCGTAAATGCCGCGTCCAGACGTGGCATCCCTGCGCCAGACTTTGTACAATGCAACGCCCCGGACGAGCAGACCGCTTTCCGGGGCGTTTCTATTCAACCCTCCATGGGCCATAACGTGTAACAACGAGGCCGGTAAATATTATGTCTGAATTAGTGAATACCTCCGAAGTCGCCATTCCTGCGGTTCCCAATAAAAATGGAAAAATCAACCTGCTGGATCTGAACCGTCAGCAGATGCGCGAGTTCTTCAAAGAGATGGGCGAAAAGCCATTTCGTGCCGATCAGGTCATGAAGTGGATGTACCATTACTGCAGCGACAATTTTGATGACATGACTGACATCAACAAGGTCCTGCGCAATAAGCTCAAAGAAGTGGCTGAAATCCGCGCCCCGGAAGTGGTGGAAGAGCAGCGCTCCGCAGATGGCACCATCAAATGGGCGATTGCGGTGGGCGATCAGCGCGTTGAAACCGTCTACATTCCGGAAGAAGACCGCGCGACGCTGTGTGTCTCCTCCCAGGTTGGCTGTGCGCTGGAGTGCAAATTCTGCTCAACCGCGCAGCAAGGCTTTAACCGTAACCTGCGTGTTTCAGAAATTATCGGCCAGGTCTGGCGTGCTGCGAAAATCGTCGGCGCGGCAAAAGTGACCGGCACTCGCCCAATCACCAACGTGGTGATGATGGGGATGGGTGAACCGCTGCTGAACCTGACCAACGTCGTTCCGGCGATGGAAATCATGCTGGATGACTTCGGGTTTGGTCTGTCCAAGCGTCGCGTCACGCTGTCGACCTCAGGCGTTGTGCCTGCGCTGGACAAGCTCGGCGATATGATTGACGTCGCGCTGGCGATCTCCCTGCACGCGCCAAACGATGAAATTCGTGACGAAATTGTGCCAATCAACAAAAAGTACAATATCGAAACCTTCCTCGCTGCCGTACGTCGCTATCTGGAGAAATCCAACGCCAACCAGGGTCGCGTCACCATCGAGTACGTGATGCTGGACCACGTCAACGACGGTACCGAACATGCGCATCAGCTGGCTGAACTGCTGAAAGATACGCCATGTAAAATCAACCTGATCCCGTGGAACCCGTTCCCGGGCGCGCCGTATGGCCGTAGCTCGAACAGCCGTATCGACCGTTTCTCCAAGGTGCTGATGGAGTATGGTTTCACCACCATCGTGCGTAAAACGCGTGGTGATGATATTGATGCCGCATGTGGACAGCTGGCTGGTGATGTTATTGACCGTACCAAGCGTACCCTGCGTAAACGCATGCAGGGCGAGACGATCGCGGTTAAAGCTGTTTGATTATTATGCACTCACGGCGCATTATCTGCGCCGTGAGACATAACCTTACTGAATAATCAGTCAGATTCGTGAAGACTGATCAATAATTACGGTGCGTTTCATCCGACTTTCGGGCAGTATGTAACGACGTAACAACAGTTTAGCCGTACGGGCAGGGCTGTACTGTCATCTCCGGGCTGACAGTCTTATACTCTGTGTTCAAGGTTAACTGACCAGAAGTTTCGCGGTGCGGGTGGCATTGTGACTCACCGGCGCCTGAACCCTTTTTTTCACGTACCAGTAGTTGTAGCGAATGAATACTGAAGCCACTCACGACCAACATGAAGCACTCTCCACTGGCGTTCGTCTTCGCAACGCCCGTGAACAACTCGGACTCAGCCAGCAAGCCGTCGCAGAACGCTTGTGCCTGAAGGTTTCCACGGTTCGCGATATTGAAGAAGATAAGGCACCCGCCGATCTGGCTTCAACGTTCTTGCGCGGTTATATCCGCTCTTACGCAAAACTGGTGCACATCCCCGAAAACGAATTACTGCCAATGATGGAGAAGCAGGCGCCGGTCCGTGTAGCAAAAGTTGCGCCGATGCAGACCTTCTCCCTGGGGAAACGTCGTAAAAAACGTGATGGCTGGCTGATGAGCTTTACCTGGCTGGTGCTGTTTGTGGTGGTCGGTCTGACCGGTGCGTGGTGGTGGCAAAACCACAAGGCGCAGCAGGAAGAGATCACCACTATGGCCGATCAATCCTCCGCCGAACTCAACCAGGCCGGAACGGATAACGCCCAGAGCGTGCCGCTGAATACCGACGGTGCAGCGACTTCCAGCGAGCCACAGACCGCAGCGCCAGATGCGACAGCGACCAATGCTGCGCAGGCTCCGGCAGCAACGGCTAACACCGCTGCGCCTCAGGCTCAGGATCAAAACGCGGTGGTTGCCCCTTCTCAGGCGAATGTTGATACTGCGGCGAACGCGCCTGCGGCTACTCAGCCTGCAGACAATACCGCAGCGTCTCTGCCAACCAGCCCGGCGGGTACGGCGACACCCGCAGCCGATCCTAACGCGCTGGTAATGAACTTCAGCGCCGACTGCTGGCTGGAAGTGACTGACGCGACAGGTAAAAAACTGTTCAGCGGCCTGCAGCGCAAAGATGGCACGTTAAACCTAACGGGCCAGGCGCCTTATAAACTTAAAATCGGCGCTCCGGCAGCGGTACAGATCCAGTATCAAGGAAAACCTGTCGACCTGAGCCGCTTTATCAGAACTAACCAGGTTGCACGTCTTACCGTTAATGCCGAACAATCAGCAGCACAGTAACAGACGGGCAACGCGGGAGATTTTTCATGCATAACCAGGCTCCGATTCAACGTAGAAAATCGAAACGGATTTACGTTGGGAATGTGCCAATCGGCGATGGGGCACCTATCGCCGTTCAGTCGATGACCAATACGCGCACCACCGATGTGGAAGCGACGGTCAATCAAATCAAAGCATTAGAACGTGTCGGCGCGGATATTGTTCGCGTCTCCGTCCCGACCATGGATGCGGCTGAGGCGTTCAAACTGATCAAACAGCAGGTCAGCGTTCCGCTGGTGGCGGATATTCACTTCGACTACCGCATCGCACTGAAAGTGGCCGAGTACGGCGTCGATTGCCTGCGTATTAACCCGGGCAACATCGGTAACGAAGAGCGTATCCGCATGGTCGTGGACTGCGCCCGCGATAAAAATATTCCTATCCGTATCGGCGTTAACGCCGGTTCCCTGGAAAAAGATCTGCAGGAAAAATACGGTGAGCCTACGCCGCAGGCGCTGCTCGAATCCGCGATGCGTCACGTCGATCATCTCGATCGCCTTAACTTCGATCAGTTCAAAGTCAGCGTAAAAGCGTCCGACGTGTTCCTGGCCGTAGAATCTTATCGCCTGCTGGCAAAGCAGATCGATCAGCCTCTGCACCTCGGGATCACCGAAGCGGGCGGCCTGCGTAGCGGCTCGGTAAAATCCGCGATCGGTCTGGGGCTGCTGCTCTCTGAAGGGATCGGTGACACCCTGCGCGTCTCGCTGGCGGCGGATCCTGTCGAAGAGATCAAGGTCGGCTTCGATATTCTGAAATCACTGCGTATTCGCGCGCGTGGGATCAACTTCATTGCCTGCCCAACCTGTTCACGTCAGGAGTTCGATGTGATCGGTACGGTGAATGCCCTGGAGCAACGTCTGGAAGACATTATCACCCCGATGGACGTCTCCATCATCGGCTGCGTGGTGAACGGTCCGGGTGAAGCCCTGGTGTCAACCCTGGGCGTGACCGGCGGTAACAAGAAAAGTGGTCTCTATGAAGATGGCGTTCGAAAAGATCGTCTGGATAATAGTGACATGATCGACCAGCTTGAAGCCCGCATCCGCGCCAAAGCCGCCATGATGGACGAGACACAGCGTATCAACGTTCAGCAGGTTGAAAAATAACGTGATGGGAAGCCGTGAGCTTCCCATGTATGATTGAACCCATTCTTTGGGTTTTTTTTGTATATAGAAAGAGAATAAACGTGGCAAAAAACATTCAAGCCATCCGCGGCATGAACGATTATCTGCCTGGCGAAACCGCCATCTGGCAGCGCATTGAAGGCACGCTGAAGCAGGTGCTCGGCAGCTACGGTTACAGCGAAATTCGTTTGCCGATTGTAGAGCAGACCCCGTTATTCAAACGCGCGATCGGTGAAGTGACCGACGTGGTTGAAAAAGAGATGTACACCTTTGAGGACCGCAACGGCGACAGCCTGACCCTGCGTCCGGAAGGGACGGCGGGCTGCGTACGCGCCGGCATCGAACATGGTCTTCTGTACAATCAGGAGCAGCGTCTGTGGTATATCGGCCCGATGTTCCGCCACGAACGTCCGCAGAAAGGGCGTTATCGCCAGTTCAATCAGCTGGGTGTGGAAGTCTTTGGCCTGCAGGGCCCGGACATCGACGCTGAACTGATTATGCTGACCGCCCGCTGGTGGCGTGCGCTCGGTATCGCCGATCACGTTTCCCTTGAGCTGAACTCTATCGGTTCTCTGGAAGCGCGTGCGAACTACCGCGATGCGCTGGTGGCGTTCCTGGAACAGCATAAAGAGAAGCTGGACGAAGACTGCAAACGTCGCATGTACAGCAACCCGCTGCGCGTTCTGGATTCCAAAAACGCCGATGTTCAGGCACTGCTGAACGATGCGCCTGCGCTGGGTGATTACCTGGACGACGAGTCGCGCGAACACTTCGCGGGCCTGTGCACGCTGCTTGAAGCGGCGGGTATCGCCTATACCGTAAACCAGCGTCTGGTGCGCGGTCTGGACTACTACAACCGTACCGTGTTTGAGTGGGTCACCACCAGCCTCGGCTCTCAGGGCACCGTGTGCGCGGGCGGCCGTTATGACGGTCTGGTTGAGCAACTTGGCGGTCGCGCTGCGCCTGCGGTTGGCTTCGCGATGGGTCTTGAGCGACTTGTTTTGCTGGTTCAGGCAGTTAATCCGGAATTTAAAGCAGATTCCGTTGTCGATATATACCTGGTGGCCTCAGGCGCGGAAACGCAGTCTGCGGCAATGCAGCTTGCCGAACGCGTGCGCGATGCGCTGCCGGGCGTTAAGCTGATGACCAACCATGGCGGCGGCAACTTCAAAAAACAGTTTGCTCGTGCCGATAAGTGGGGCGCAAGTATCGCACTGGTGCTGGGTGAGTCCGAAGTGGCCAACGGCGAAGTGGTGGTGAAAGACCTGCGCTCTGGTGAGCAGACAACGGTAACGCAGGACGGCGTTGCGGCGCACTTGCGCACTCTATTGGGCTAAGGAGAAGGACTGCGTGGAAATTTACGAGAACGAACACGATCAGGTCGACGCGATTAAACGCTTCTTTGCTGAAAACGGCAAAGCGCTGGTTGTTGGGGTTATTTTAGGTGTCGGTGCGCTGGTAGGCTGGCGTTACTGGAACAATCATCAGGCGGATTCCGCGCGCGGCGCGTCCCTGTCCTATGAAAATACCGTGAGCGCAATTCGTGCCGATCAGCCGCAAACGCTGACGGCGGCAGAAAAATTTGCAGCTGACAACAAAAACACCTACGGTGCACTGGCTGCGCTGGAAGTGGCTCAGCAGTACGTTGATAAGAACGAACTGGATAAAGCCGTTGCTCAGCTGTCTCAGGGCCTTGCTGCCGCCAGTGATGAAAATCTGAAAGCGGTGATCAATCTGCGCCTGGCACGTATTCAGGTTCAGCAGAAAAAAGCTGACGATGCGCTGAAAACGCTCGATACCATCAAAGGCGAAGGTTTTGCTGCCATCGTTGCCGATCTGCGCGGTGAAGCACTGCTGAGCAAAGGTGACAAAGCGGGCGCGCGTAAAGCGTGGCAAGCTGGCGTAGAGAGCAATGCCTCACCTGCGCTGAGCGAAATGATGCAGATGAAAATAAATAATTTGTCCGTCTGAGAGGGACCCGATGCAATTGCGTAAATTACTTCTGCCAGGACTGCTTTCTGTTACGTTATTGAGTGGTTGTTCACTGTTCAGTGGCGAAGAAGACGTTGTGAAAATGTCCCCACTGCCGACGGTTGAAAACCAGTTTACCCCATCCACCGCGTGGGATGTCTCCGTGGGCAATGGGATTGGTGATTTCTATTCCAACCTTCATCCTGCGTATGCAGACAGCGTTGTCTATGCGGCCGATCGCAAAGGTACCGTAAAAGCGGTGAACGCGGATGACGGAAAAGAAGTGTGGTCCGTTAACCTGGCGGAAAAAGACGGCTGGTTCTCCCGTAAGCCTGCACTGCTGTCTGGCGGCCTGACCGTTGCCGGTGGCCACGTCTACGTGGGCAGCGAAAAAGCGCAGGTTTATGCCCTGAACAGCAGCGACGGTTCCATTGCCTGGCAAACGACCGTGGCGGGTGAATCCCTCTCTCGTCCGGTGGTGAGCGATGGCCTGGTGCTGATTCATACCAGCAACGGCCAGCTGCAGGCGCTGAACGAAGCGGACGGCCTGGTGAAATGGACCGTTAACCTGGATATGCCTGCGCTCTCTCTGCGTGGCGAATCTGCCCCGGCTACCGCATTTGGTGCTGCCATTGTCGGCGGCGACAACGGTCGCGTAAGCGCCGTGCTGATGCAGCAGGGCCAGATGATCTGGCAGCAGCGTATCTCTCAGGCCACTGGCTCAACGGAAATTGACCGTCTGAGCGACGTGGACACAACGCCGGTCATCGTTAACGGTGTGGTTTACGCGCTGGCCTACAACGGCAACCTGACCGCGCTGGATCTGCGCAGCGGCCAGATCATGTGGAAACGTGAGCTGGGCTCGGTGAATGATTTCATCGTTGAAGGTAACCGCATCTATATGGTTGACCAGAACGACCGTCTGCTGGCCCTGAGCACCGAAGGCGGCGTGACGCTGTGGACGCAAAGCGATCTGCTGCACCGTCTGCTGACTGCGCCAGCGCTGTACAACGGTAGCCTGGTTGTGGGCGACAGCGAAGGGTATATGCACTGGATCGATCCGGATAATGGCCGCTTTGTTGCACAGCAAAAAGTCGACAGCTCTGGTTTCCTGACCGACCCGGTCGTGGCCGACGGCAAACTGCTGATTCAGGCAAAAGACGGCACGCTGTACGCGATCACGCGTTAATTACCCGGCGGTTGTAGTATACTAAACGGCTCCTGTTCACTCAGGAGCCGTTTTGACATTTTTAAAAACGCCGCGAAAGCGACGTTATTTTGAATTTTATGAGGCTTCAAACATGGTACCTGTGGTCGCGCTTGTCGGGCGCCCTAACGTTGGAAAATCCACTCTTTTTAACCGTTTAACACGCACCCGTGATGCGCTGGTTGCGGATTTCCCGGGGCTGACGCGTGACCGTAAGTACGGTCGTGCAGAGGTGGAAGGACGCGAGTTCATCTGTATTGATACCGGTGGTATTGACGGCACAGAAGACGGCGTGGAAACCCGCATGGCGGTACAGTCGCTGCTGGCGATTGAAGAAGCGGACGTGGTGCTGTTCATGGTGGACGCGCGCGCTGGCCTGATGCCGGCGGACTCCGCTATCGCTAAACACCTGCGTTCACGCGAAAAGCCAACCTTCCTGGTGGCGAACAAAACCGACGGCATCGATGCCGATCAGGCCATCGCAGATTTCTGGTCACTGGGTCTGGGTGAGATCTACCCTATTGCGGCATCGCATGGCCGTGGCGTCACCAGCCTGCTGGAAACCGTTCTGCTGCCGTGGGTTGACGAAGTGAACCCGCCGGAAGAGGTGGACGAAGACGCGGAATACTGGGCGCAGTTTGAAGACGGCGAAGCGGGCGAAGAAGAAGAGCCTGAAGACGACTTCAACCCGCAGGATCTGCCGATCAAGCTGGCCATCGTAGGTCGTCCAAACGTAGGTAAGTCTACACTTACTAACCGTATTCTGGGTGAAGAGCGCGTGGTCGTTTACGATATGCCGGGCACCACCCGCGACAGTATCTACATCCCGATGCAGCGCGATGAGCGTGAGTATGTCCTCATCGACACCGCCGGGGTGCGTAAGCGCGGGAAAATCACCGATGTGGTGGAAAAATTCTCCGTTATCAAAACCCTGCAGGCGATTGAAGATGCCAACGTCGTGCTGCTGGTTATCGACGCGCGTGAAGGGATCTCCGATCAGGACCTCTCTCTGCTCGGCTTTATCCTCAATAGTGGGCGCTCACTGGTTATCGTGGTCAACAAATGGGATGGCCTGAGCAATGAAGTGCGTGAGCAGGTGAAAGAGACCCTCGACTTCCGTCTGGGCTTTATCGACTTTGCTCGCGTACACTTCATCTCTGCGCTGCACGGCAGCGGCGTGGGTAACCTGTTCGAATCCGTGCGCGAAGCGTACGACAGCTCCACCCGTCGTCAGAGCACCGCCATGCTGACCCGTATCATGAATATGGCTGCGGAAGACCATCAGCCGCCGCTGGTGCGCGGCCGTCGCGTGAAGCTGAAATACGCCCACGCCGGTGGTTATAACCCGCCAATCGTGGTGATCCACGGCAACCAGGTGAAAGACCTGCCGGATTCCTACAAGCGCTATCTGATGAACTACTTCCGTAAGTCGCTGGACGTGATGGGCACGCCTATCCGTATCCAGTTCAAGGAAGGGGAAAACCCGTTCGCCAACAAGCGCAACACCCTGACGCCGAACCAGATGCGCAAGCGTAAGCGTCTGATTAAGCACATTAAGAAAAGCAAATAAGCTTTGCTGAACGCACGAAAGCCCGCGACTATCGCGGGCTTTTTTTTGCCCATTCATACCGCCGGTTTTCTCTGTGTGAAGTCAATCACTATTCACTTTTAACCAAGTTTAAATCTAAGAAAGTAGACAATCGTCGAATTTTCATCTTAAAGTCCAGGGTCCGGTACTAGACAAAACTAGCGCCTGGTTATCAAATGGTTAACCAACTTTTCGCCGCATGTAAAAAATCGGCCAGATACGTAACTGGCCGGCGTACATGCTGGTGTTTACAAGCACGACGACATACCTTTCGGGAGAATTATGCAATCCTCTGTTAATCAAAAAGAAAGCCGAACGTTCTTCGGCCACCCGTATCCGCTCGGTTCGCTGTTCTTCACCGAGATGTGGGAGCGTTTCTCGTTTTACGGCATTCGTCCGTTACTGATCTTGTTTATGGCCGCCACCGTCTATGACGGCGGGATGGGCCTGGCGCGTGAAAACGCCTCGGCGATTGTCGGTATCTTTGCCGGCACCATGTACCTGGCCGCGCTGCCGGGCGGCTGGCTGGCGGATAACTGGCTCGGCCAGCAGAGAGCCGTCTGGTACGGTTCGATCCTGATTGCGCTCGGTCACCTGTCGATTGCGCTCTCGGCCATCATGGGCAATAACCTGTTCTTTATCGGCCTGATGTTCATCGTGCTCGGCTCCGGGCTGTTTAAGACCTGTATCTCGGTAATGGTCGGTACCCTTTATAAAAAAGGCGACGCGCGTCGCGACGGCGGCTTCTCGCTGTTCTATATGGGTATCAACATGGGCTCGTTCATCGCGCCGCTGATTTCCGGCTGGCTGATTAAAACCCACGGCTGGCACTGGGGCTTTGGCATTGGCGGTATCGGGATGCTGGTGGCGCTGATTATCTTCCGCGTGTTTGCCGTTCCGGCCATGAAACGCTATGACGGCGAAGTCGGTCTCGACTCCACCTGGAACAGCCCGGTGGTGAAGCGTAACGGCGTGGGCGCCTGGCTGCTGGCGCTGGCGGCAGGCGTGGCAACGATCGTGACGCTGATTGCGCAGGGCGTGATTGTGATTAATCCGGTCGCGGTAGCCAGCGTGCTGGTCTACGTGATTGCGGCATCCGTTGCCCTCTACTTTATTTATCTGTTTGTTTTTGCAGGACTGAACCGTAAAGAGCGCGCCAGACTGCTGGTCTGCTTTATTCTGCTGATCTCCGCGGCGTTCTTCTGGTCCGCGTTCGAGCAGAAGCCAACCTCGTTCAACCTGTTTGCCAACGACTACACTAACCGCATGATCGGCGATTTCGAAATCCCGGCGGTGTGGTTCCAGTCAATCAACGCCCTGTTCATCATCCTGCTGGCACCGGTGTTCAGCTGGGCGTGGCCGAAGCTGGCGAGCATGAACATTCGTCCGAGCAGCATCACCAAGTTTGTTATCGGTATCCTGTGTGCCGCAGCGGGCTTTGGCCTGATGATGCTGGCGGCACAGAACGTGCTGAGCAGCGGTGGAGCGGGCGTATCGCCGTTCTGGCTGGTGGGCAGTATCCTGATGCTGACGCTCGGCGAGCTGTGTCTCAGCCCGATTGGCCTGGCGACCATGACGCTGCTGGCGCCGGAGAGAATGCGCGGCCAGATGATGGGGCTGTGGTTCTGTGCGAGCGCGCTGGGTAACCTGGCGGCGGGTCTGATTGGCGGCCACGTGAAGGCCGACCAGCTGGATATGCTGCCGGATCTCTTTGCGCGCTGCTCCGTCGCGCTGCTGATTTGTGCCTCGGTACTGATCGTCCTCATTGTTCCGGTACGTCGCATGCTGGAAAATGCGCAGACTAAACCGGCTGCTAACGCCTCATAAACCTCGGGCTTGCCGGGGCGGCGTTATGCCCCGGCATCGATTCCCTGAGGTGAAACTATGCAGTTAGGATTTGTCGGTCTTGGTGCGGTCGTGGAAACCGCGTATCTGCCCGCGTTACGTCGCCTTTTTGGTCACACTGTTCATTGTTTTGGATTTGATGTTCTCCCCACCAGGCAGCCTGAAGGCGTCACGCGCTGCGCTTCGCTTACGGAACTTCTCGCCGTACCGCTTGATACTCTCTTTATTACCACCGCATCGCTGCACCACCTCGAGGTGCTGGAACAGGCCATAGCCTCGGCCGTTCCGCGGATTGTGATTGAAAAACCGATCGTCGCCACGCTTCCCCAAATCGAAAAGCTCAACGCGCTGCTGGCAAACCCCGACGCTGCTTCCCGCGTGCTGGCGCTCGATCACTGGATGGCGCGCATCGAAACGGTAAAGCGGTCGCTGGTTGGCAGCGTCTCTGACATCGTCAAAATAGACGGCTTTTTGCAGGAGCCGAGCGGAGTTAACGCCGCAGGGGAACCCATCGCGCTTAACTTTGCCACCGGCGAGCCGGACGCGCGTACGCTTCGCCACCCGGACGGCGTGATTCTGGATATCGGTACGCACGTGCTGGCGATGCTGCGCGAAACGGTGCGTTATCTGGGCGGAAGTGATGATATGACCCTGCAGGTCGTCACGGCTAAAGACCGCCTGGGCCGCGCTATTGCAAAAGGCGACCTGACCACGTCGGAGGGCGAGGCGCATCTTCAGGGCCGCATCAGCGGCGTGCCGGCGGATATCTGGCTTAACAAATACGCGGGACCCGCGGGCGGGCAAAAAGGATTACGGCTCTGTTTGCGCGACGGGCGCATCATCAGCCACGACCGGCGCGGCGCGGAGGATGTGCTTGAGCTGATTGAGGGTAAGGATATTCAGCGCTGGCATATTCCCGGGACACTCTACGAGCACTGTCTTGCCGGGCACATTCTGGGCACCAACAGTCTTTTTGAACGGGATCCGCACGAGGTGAGCCGCACGACGCGTCGCCGAATCGAGGAGGTTGAGCTGCTGCTGACCTTGCAGCAACAGCTGCGTGGCCCGCACTGAACGCGACGTGGTAAAATTATTGCAGACCAGAATGCTTTTAAGGAGTCACCATGACGATTACCTGCCCGGATTGCCAGGCACCGCTTGAGCCCCAGAACGGGGTGGCGCATTGCGAGAGCTGTAATAAGGATATTGCGCTTGAAGCCCGCTGCCCGGAGTGCCATCAGCCACTCCAGGTCTTAAAAGCCTGCGGGGCGGTGGACTACTTCTGCCAGAACGGCCACGGCCTTATCTCCAAAAAACGCGTGGAGTTTGTTCGGGCCGAAGGTTAATCGCACACGCAGCCTTCGCCTTTCTGCCACAGCTCGACCAGCGACTCGGGTGCCTCCTGCTCCGGCACCAGCACGATGATATCGGCATAGTGCGCCTGATTTTGCCCGGTCCAGATAATCTGGATGCGGAAATAGCGCTGGTCGCCGCTGCCGGGTGACGAGGCCTGTCCCGGCGGCTGACCGCGCGGAAAGGCCTGCTCCAGGATGCTGACCAGGCGCTGGCGCTGGGCCTCATTGAGCGAGGAGAGCGCGATGGTGCGCTGGCCGCTCAGCTTGGGAATATAAGCGACGCCGCCTTCCCGGGCCAGCTCAACCACGGCGTCATCCGTCAGTTCCGGAACCTGCATTTACAACACTCCCACCTGTTCCCAGGCTTGTTTTATGGCCGCCCCAACGTCGCCGCCGGAGCGTTTCTCTCCGTGCGCTATCGTCAGTTTTGCGAAGGCCTCAAAATCTGCATCCTGCGCCAGATTGCGATCGCAAACCGTGTCGTACCAGGCATAACCCGCTTTTTCCCAGGCGTAGCCGCCAATCGCCGTCGCGGCCAGATAAAATGCCCGGTTGGGGATGCCGGAGTTCAAGTGCACGCCGCCGTTATCCTCACGCGTTTTGATGAAATCCTTCATGTGTGCAGGCTGCGGGTCTTTGCCGAGCAGCGGATCGTTGTAGGCGGTGCCCGGTTCAGACATCGAGCGCAGCCCTTTGCCGTTGATGCCTTTTGCCAGCAGCCCTTCACCAATCAGCCAGTCCGCTTTATCGGCGGTTTGCTTCAGACGGTACTGCTTCACCAGCGAGCCAAATACGTCCGACAGCGACTCGTTCAGCGCGCCGGACTGCTCAAAGTAGATAAGCCCGGCTTCGGTCTCGGTCACGCCGTGGCTCAGCTCATGCGCCACGACGTCTATGGCGATGGTAAAGCGGTTAAATATTTCCCCGTCGCCGTCGCCAAATACCATCTGCTGACCGTTCCAGAAGGCGTTCTGATATTCCCGACCGTAGTGAACGGTGCCGGTTAAAATAAGCCCTTTGTTATCGAGCGAATCGCGCTGATATTCCTTCCAGAAGAAATCATGGGTAATACCCAAAAACTCGTACGCTTCATCCACCGCCACGTCGCCGTTCGACGGCTGACCTTCATAACGCACCTGCGTGCCCGGCAGCTCCTGAGTTTGCTTCGCATCGTAAATGTCCCGCTCCAGCTGTCCGGCTTTATTCACGTGCGGCGCGGCAGGTTTGCCCGGCATATGTGCCATCAGCGTCTGGACGTGGGTTAAGGTCTGGCGGGCACAGCGCTGCTGCGGTTCGGAACCGCTTTCGATAATACGGCGAAGAATATATGGGGGAATAACGCTATGAAGATGGGGCATGCTGCTCTCCTTATGAAAAAAGGGAATAGCAGCAGTATAGTAAGTAACCGGCGAAGAATTATCCGGTTTTACGCTGACGGGTCTTTTTCACCGGTTTAATTGATTTCACTTCGCTTTCTACCCAGCCGTCTGACAGACGCGTCGTCAGCACATCACCGGTACTCACCTGTTTGGTTTGCTTCAGCACCTTGCCGTCCGTTGCCGTCGTCACGCTATAGCCGCGCGCCAGCGTGGAGAGGGGGCTGACCGCTTCAAGGTGGGTCACCGCATTGCCAAAGCGTTCCCGGGTGGCGCTCAGTCGCGCGCGGAGAGTTTCCGCCAGACGGTACTCAAGCTGCTGAATCCGCGTTTGCGCACGATAAATTTTCGGCTGCGGGTTCTGCTGGTTCAGACGCTGCGTCACGCGCTGCTGGCGCGACACCGCGCGCTTGATCTGGGTGTCCATCGCCACGTTCATGCGCTGGCGCAGGCGCTCCAGTACGGTCTGCTGACGCGCCAGGCGCAGCTGCGGGTGCTGCTGCTGTAGACGGTGATGAAGCTGGGTAAAGCGCCGGGTCCGGTTGGCGAGGTAGTAGTCCATCGCCATCTCCAGACGCTGCTGGCCGCTCTGGATCTGACGCAGCAGCTCCAGCTGGTTGCGGCTGACCACTTCCGCCGCCGCGGACGGCGTCGGCGCGCGGAGATCCGCGACAAAATCGGCGATCGTCACGTCCGTTTCGTGGCCGACGGCGCTCACCACGGGGATAAGGCTGGCAAAGATTGCCCGCGCCACGCGCTCGTCGTTAAAGCTCCACAAGTCTTCCAGCGAGCCGCCGCCGCGCCCGACGATTAAGACGTCGCACTCCTGACGCGCGTTCGCCAGCGCTATGGCGCGCACAATCTGCCCCGGCGCATCGTCACCCTGCACGGCGGTCGGGTAGATAATGACGGGCAGGGAAGGGTCGCGACGCTTCAGAACGTGCAAAATATCGTGCAGTGCCGCACCGGTTTTCGAGGTGATGACCCCCACGCAGTGGGCAGGCGAGGGCAGCGGCTTTTTGAACTGCTGGTCGAAAAGTCCCTCTTCCGAGAGCTTAGCCTTTAACTGTTCGTACTTCTGCTGCAGCAGACCTTCGCCCGCAGGCTGCATGCTCTCGACGATAATCTGATAATCACCGCGCGGCTCATAGAGGGTGATATTGGCGCGCACCAGAACCTGCTGGCCGTGCTGTGGACGGAACGTCACGCGGCGGTTGCTGTTGCGGAACATCGCACAGCGCACCTGGGCGGTATCGTCTTTTAGCGTAAAGTACCAGTGGCCGGAGGAGGGCTGCGTGAAGTTAGAGATTTCACCGCTGATCCAGACCTGCCCCATTTCCTGCTCAAGCAGCAAACGCACCGTCTGATTCAGGCGGCTGACGGTATAAATTGAGGGGGATTGAGAGGATAACATGTGAGCGGGATCAAATTCTAAATCAGCAAGTTATTCAGTCGATAGTAACCTGCTGAGAGGCAATCGCAAGCTTTTTTATAAAAAAGTGTAGATGCAATCGGTTACGCTCTGTATAATGCCACGGCAATATTTAACCACCCAGGTCAGAGATATTGCCCATGCTACGTATCGCTAAAGAAGCACTGACGTTTGACGACGTCCTCCTCGTTCCCGCTCATTCCACCGTTCTGCCGAATACTGCCGATCTCAGCACGCAGTTGACGAAAACCATTCGCCTGAACATTCCTATGCTCTCTGCGGCAATGGACACCGTGACTGAAGCGCGCCTGGCAATTGCCCTGGCACAGGAAGGTGGCATTGGCTTTATTCACAAAAACATGTCTATCGAACGTCAGGCGGAAGAAGTTCGCCGCGTGAAGAAACATGAATCCGGCATCGTGTCCGATCCACAGACCGTTCTGCCAACCACCACCCTGCACGAAGTGAAAGCCCTGACCGAGCGTAACGGCTTCGCCGGTTACCCGGTGGTGACCGAAGAGAACGAGCTGGTTGGTATTATTACCGGTCGTGACGTGCGTTTCGTGACTGACCTGAACCAGCCTGTCAGCGTGTACATGACGCCAAAAGAGCGTCTGGTTACCGTTCGCGAAGGTGAAACCCGCGACGTGGTGCTGGCAAAAATGCACGAAAAACGCGTTGAAAAAGCGCTGGTTGTTGATAGCAACTTCCACCTGCGCGGCATGATCACCGTTAAAGATTTCCAGAAAGCAGAACGTAAGCCTAACGCCTGTAAAGACGAGCATGGCCGTCTGCGCGTAGGCGCTGCGGTTGGCGCAGGTGCCGGTAACGAAGAGCGCGTTGACGCGCTGGTTGCCGCGGGCGTTGACGTCCTGCTGATTGACTCCTCTCACGGCCACTCTGAAGGCGTTCTGCAGCGTATCCGTGATACCCGTGCCAAATACCCTGACCTGCAGATCATCGGCGGTAACGTAGCCACTGGCGCAGGCGCTCGCGCGCTGGCTGACGCTGGCTGCAGCGCGGTGAAAGTGGGTATCGGCCCTGGCTCTATCTGTACCACGCGTATCGTGACCGGCGTGGGCGTTCCGCAGATCACCGCCGTGTCTGACGCAGTTGAAGCGCTGGAAGGCACCGGTATTCCGGTCATCGCTGACGGCGGTATCCGCTTCTCTGGCGACATCGCGAAAGCGATCGCTGCGGGCGCAGCGGCGGTGATGGTTGGCTCTATGCTGGCCGGTACCGAAGAATCCCCGGGTGAAATCGAACTCTACCAGGGCCGTTCTTACAAATCTTACCGCGGTATGGGTTCCCTGGGCGCGATGTCCAAAGGTTCCTCTGACCGTTACTTCCAGACCGATAACGCCGCTGACAAACTGGTGCCGGAAGGTATCGAAGGTCGCGTTGCCTATAAAGGCCGTCTGAAAGAGATCATTCACCAGCAGATGGGCGGCCTGCGCTCCTGTATGGGTCTGACCGGCTGTGGTACCATTGACCTGCTGCGTACTAAAGCGGAATTCGTACGCATCAGCGGTGCGGGTATCCAGGAGAGCCACGTTCACGACGTGACGATCACCAAAGAGTCCCCGAACTACCGTCTGGGCTCCTGATTAATTTCCGCGCCCGGCTTCTGCCGGGCGCTCTGTTTTTGTTTCACTTGCCTCGGAATTAGCTTCAATGACGGAAAACATTCATAAACATCGCATTCTCATCCTGGACTTTGGTTCTCAGTACACTCAGCTGGTGGCGCGTCGCGTGCGTGAACTGGGCGTTTACTGTGAACTGTGGGCGTGGGATGTCACGGAAGCACAGATTCGCGAATTCAATCCAAGCGGCATCATCCTGTCCGGCGGCCCGGAAAGCACCACCGAAGAAAACAGCCCGCGCGCGCCGCAGTACGTATTCGAAGCTGGCGTGCCGGTATTCGGCGTTTGCTACGGTATGCAGACCATGGCAATGCAGCTGGGCGGCCACGTAGAAGGCTCCAGCGAGCGCGAGTTCGGCTATGCGCAGGTTGAAGTGGTTAACGACAGCGCGCTGGTGCGCGGTATCGAAGACTCCCTGACCGCAGACGGCAAACCGCTGCTGGACGTGTGGATGAGCCACGGCGACAAAGTCACCGCTATCCCGTCTGACTTCGTGACCGTTGCCAGCACCGAGAGCTGCCCGTTTGCCATCATGGCGAACGAAGAAAAACGCTTCTACGGCGTGCAGTTCCACCCGGAAGTGACCCACACCCGTCAGGGTATGCGCATGCTGGAGCGCTTCGTGCGTGACATCTGCCAGTGTGAAGCCCTGTGGACCCCGGCAAAAATCATCGACGACGCCGTTGAGCGTATCCGCCAGCAGGTTGGCGATGACAAAGTGATCCTCGGCCTCTCCGGCGGCGTGGACTCCTCCGTCACCGCGATGCTGCTGCACCGTGCCATCGGCAAAAACCTGACCTGCGTCTTCGTGGACAACGGTCTGCTGCGTCTGAACGAAGCCCAGCAGGTTATGGACATGTTTGGTGACCACTTCGGTCTGAACATCGTTCACGTGGAAGGCGAGCAGCGCTTCCTGGACGCGCTGAAAGGCGAGAACGATCCGGAAGCAAAACGTAAGATCATCGGCCGCGTGTTCGTGGAAGTGTTCGACGAAGAAGCGCTGAAGCTGGACGACGTGAAGTGGCTGGCGCAGGGCACCATCTACCCTGACGTGATCGAGTCTGCGGCTTCCGCCACCGGTAAAGCACACGTCATCAAATCTCACCACAACGTGGGCGGCCTGCCGAAAGAGATGAAGATGGGCCTGGTTGAACCGCTGCGCGAGCTGTTCAAAGACGAAGTGCGTAAGATCGGTTTGGAACTGGGTCTGCCGTACGACATGCTCTACCGTCACCCGTTCCCGGGCCCGGGTCTGGGCGTGCGCGTGCTGGGCGAAGTGAAGAAAGAGTACTGCGACCTGCTGCGTCGCGCGGACGCGATCTTCATCGAAGAGCTGCACAAAGCTGACCTGTATAACAAGGTAAGCCAGGCGTTCACCGTGTTCCTGCCGGTTCGCTCCGTCGGCGTAATGGGCGATGGCCGTAAGTACGACTGGGTTGTTTCCCTGCGTGCGGTGGAAACCATCGACTTTATGACTGCGCACTGGGCGCACCTGCCGTATGACTTCCTGGGCCGTGTGTCTAACCGCATCATCAACGAAGTGAACGGCATTTCACGCGTGGTGTATGACATCAGCGGTAAGCCACCGGCTACGATTGAGTGGGAATGATCCCGCGTCCGGCATAGACTGGCACCAAAGAGCATTAAAACACCCCTAAGCCCGCGTAATTGCGGGCTTTTTTCGTTCTTGGCGTAGCACTGTCTGGCAAATTTATGCATCGCCAAGCACCCCGTTTCTATGGCATGGTAGATGGTACGATTTGAACCTGATGCCATGTTCGGCACTCGATACCATGCCGCCTATGATGGGGTGTTCATGGTATCGAATTTATGTAACACATTGTCCTGAAAGAAGTTTTTTGGGGGTATGTGGGGCTTTTTGAGCATGGTATTTTTGAGAGGAAATCCAACCCGACCATGCTGACTGATACCAAGCTGCGCAACCTCAAGCCAAAGGACAAGCTCTATAAAGTGAATGACCGTGACGGCCTCTACGTGGCCATCACGCCTGCGGGTTCGATTTCATTCCGCTACAACTACTCGATCCACGGCAGGCAGGAGACCATCACCTTCGGCCGTTACGGTGTCGGAGGGATCACGCTAGCGGAAGCCCGCGAACGGCTGGGCGAAGCCAAGAAGATGATCGCCGCAGGGAAATCTCCAGCCAAGGAGAAGGCGCGGGACAAAGCCCGCGTCAAGGATGCAGAGACATTCGGCGCGTGGGCCGAGAAATGGTTGCGCGGCTATCAGATGGCGCCCAATACCCGAGACATGCGCCGCTCGGTCTACGAACGCGAGTTAAAGCCGAAATTTGGCAACCAAAAACTGGTAGAGATTACCCATGAGGACTTGCGAGCGCTGACAGACGCCATCGTAGAACGAGGCGCACCGGCAACAGCGGTGCATTCGCGAGAGATCGTCTTGCAGGTCTACCGCTGGGCCATCGAGCGCGGCCAGAAGGTCGAGAACCCGGCCGATCTGGTGCGCCCCTCGACCATCGCCAAGTTCGAGCCGCGAGATCGAGCACTGACGCCCGATGAAATCGGCTTGATGTACCAGTACATGGAGCGCATTGGCACCACGCCTTCCATTCGGGCGGCCGCCAAGCTGCTGTTGCTGACGATGGTACGCAAAAGCGAACTGACTAACGCAACGTGGAGCGAGATCAATTTCACCGAAGCGCTTTGGACAATCCCCAAGGAGCGGATGAAGCGCCGCAACCCCCATTTGGTGTTCCTGTCTAGGCAGGCGCTCGACATTTTCATAGCTCTGAAAACCTTCGCGGGCGGCTCGGAGTACGTGCTGCCATCGCGCTATGACTCGGACTTGCCGATGAGCAGCGCCACGCTCAATCAGGTGCTCACGCTGACCTATCGTCTGGCCCAGAAGGAAGGGCAGTCGCTTGGCAAGTTCGGACCGCACGACCTGCGGCGCACAGCCAGCACGCTTCTACATGAGGCGGGCTATAACACTGACTGGATCGAGAAGTGCCTTGCGCACGAACAGAAGGGGGTTCGCGCCGTCTACAACAAGGCCGAGTACCGCGATCAGCGCCGGGCAATGCTTCAGGATTGGGCGGACATGATCGATGAGTGGACAATCAGGAAGCCCCGCCTCAAGGACTGATTCGGAGCCTTGAGACCTGCATTTTGTCGCGAAATGCCCACTTTGGTGGGCATTTTTTTTGTCCCGAAATAGACGTTTGTTGGACAGTCTTTCTCTCCTAAATTTCCTTAAGAAAACTTCCTGAAAAACAAGAGATTGGGCGAATATCTCTGTCCCGAAACTATACGTTTGTCGGACGGTTAACACATTGATTTTAAACGAGAAAATAGCCCATTAATGCTGGAAAACACCGGCATTGTGTAGCAATAATTAAACCTCGGACGATGACAAAACGAGGTATTCGGTGTGGAAAGAGAATTAAGGAGAGCGAGTAAAGTTCTCATTAGCAAAAAGCAGCTGCTGGAGATGATTCCACTGTGCGAGCGCACGATCTACAACTTTGAAAAGCAGGGAAAATTCCCTCAGCGCATCGCACTTAGTAGTCGCAAGGTCGTGTGGGATTTAGCCGAGGTCGAGGCATGGATTGATGCGTGCAAACATTCCGGCTCGGCCCCTCGTCCCGGAATGGGGGCCTGAATTGTGGCGATTGACTTACGGGCAGCGTTCGAGAACGAACCGCCCACACTAGACTTTATTTGGCCGGGCTTCCTCGCAAAGACAGTAGGAGCGTTAGTGGCTCCCGGAGCCACAGGCAAGAGCTTCTGGGCGCTGGAAGCCGCAATGGCCATCGCGTGCAGCGTTGCCGGTGGCGATCTTGTAGGGCTTGCCCCCGCGTGCGCTGGCCGTGTGGTCTATTTCGCTGGGGAAGACCCAGAAGTCGCACTGGAGCGCCGTATCCATGCCATCGGTCAGCACCTGAATCAGCAGGCACGTGAAGCCATCGCGGAGAACCTCACCCTTGAGCCGATCATGGGTAAGCGCTTGAACGTGATGGATGAGCGGCACCTTGTCCGCATCATTGAATTTTGCGCCGGTGCCCGGTTGATCGTACTGGACACCCTGAGCCGGATTCACGATCGGGACGAGAATAGCAACGGCGACATGGCACGACTTGTCGCCACGCTGGAGTACGTCGCGGTAAGCACTGGGGCGTCCGTCCTGTACCTGCATCATGTCAGCAAGGGCAGCGCCCGCGATGGGCAGACGGATCAACAGCAGGCAGCACGAGGAGCATCCGCCTTAATCGACAATGCCCGCTGGTGCGGCTTCGTCGCTAAGATGACCGCGGACGAGGCCAAGAGCCTCAGCGACCGCGCCTATGACCGTCAGCCCATCGGCAACGAACGAAGAGGCTTTTTTGTTCGCTTTGGTGTTAGCAAACAGAACTACGACGCCACCCCGCTCGATCAATGGTACAAGCGCCACGACGGCGGCGTCCTTGTGCCAGTGGAACTCTTAGCGACGACGAAGAAGGAGAGCACTCTGCACATCGTCAATGGAGGCGACGATGAGCGGTGGTAATGCCGTGACCCCCACCAGTACTAGCGCACAGGCGCGGGTAATGCTCTATCAGCCTAGCCAGCGCCCGCGATTGCGCGAAGGTGATTGGACAGATACATCATTTGGCCGCTGCCGCGTGGCAGGCAGGCTAGGCCAGAGGCACGCCGATATTGTGGAAGCGGTCCTGTACTGCGCAGAACGTCGGCGCCCTGTCTCTGATGGTGGCGTAGAGCTTCTGGTAGACCCCGCTCGGGTGAGAAAAACACTTTCCGACAGCCGCTACAGCTTTGCGCAGATCGAAAAGCTGTTGGCCGAGCTGCGAGCGGCGACGATCACAATTGAGACGCCACAATTCGATTTCCCAATAATCGGGGGATTGATTGATCACGTTATCCCATCGCCCATGACACGGCCTGATCCCCTAACGGGGGGAGAACGGAATCTATGGCGGGTGCGCCTTGGCGTAGCGCTGGTGATGCTGCTTGAGCATGACTTGAGTCTGTACTACGACCCAGCCCCCATTGCCCGCCTGCAGCATGGCATTAGCCAAGCGGTAGCGCGGCACGTTTTGAGCCACAAAGTAGAACCGACAGGCGGTTGGTATCTTGACACCGTTATCGTGGCGGTTGCCGGACAGGCCTCAAGCCAAGCCATGCGCGATGCGAGACGAAGGCTCAAGGAGGAGACTCAAGAGTTACGGGAAATTGGGCTTGTGCTCGACGGCGACCGCATCAAGAAAAACGGCGCTTGCAACACCTGAAGCGTGGCACACCCGCCCGATGGCGTGGCACAGCCGCCCGGTAGCGTGGCACAGCCGCCCGAAACGTGGCACACCCGCCCGGAGTTATCAGGATATTCAGGATATTCAGTTCCTGCGCGGCACAGCCCGCGCTTTGGCGCGGTTCGGCCTTGCCAGTCGGCCTACGGCCGTTAGACACCAAAGGAAGGGCGGTTCGCTCCGTCGAACACACACCACCTCGAGCACCTGGTGCATCGTGCCGTCTGCGGCATCTGAATAGACACCAAAAGGAAAGGCTTGGGGGCGAATGACCCATCGCGCCCCACCAGAAGGCCGTAGGAGCCGCCAAAAACGCTTTTTAAGGGTGCGGTGATGGGGTTTGGGTGCGGCTATCCGAGAAAATTGCTCAGAGCGCAGCACAGGGCCTTACAGGGTGTGTAATAGACGGAGGGAGCGCGGCAGGCAAACAAAACCCCGCACTTAGGCGGGGTTGTCTGTGAGGCTGGCCAGCGATCAGCGATTGTCGCGCTTCTCTTGCCTCTGGGCTTCCTGCGCGGCTTGGATGGCCATCAAAACTTGCTGGTTCAAGGCGGCGTTATTCTTGCTGCCCAGCAAAGGTAGTCGATTCAGAGCCTGCGCCCCGGAAAACATGCGGTAGGAAGCCGACAAGGCGAGCGGGCTTACTCGAAGCTGCAAGGCCGTGTATTGGCGATCCAGCCTATCGAGCTGTGGTCCGTAGCCCTTGCTACGCAGCCACCGGCCGAGCGCCCACATGCCGATGGCGAAAGTCGAGGCGAGTACTACGAATCCAGCGAACATCAGAATGTCCATCATGGTTATTTCTCCGGTTGGTCGTTATTCGAGGTCATGCCCGGCACGTTGAGCGAGGCGAGGCGGTCGGGAGTAGAGCTGTTGTCCGAGGCCGGACGGATGACGTTAAATTCCGCTTGTGTAGGTTCCGCGGCAGATTCCGCTCCATTGGCTGGAGTGGCCGAACTGGTATCGTCGGGAACAGGTGGCGCAGATCCTGCGCCAAGAGACAAGCCGTGCGCGTTCTCCATGCCCGGCACTGCCATCGAGGCCATCACGCCGAGCATCTTTGCGCCACCATTGGCCGCTTGGGAAAGTGCGTTGCCGGAGCTGACAACTCCCCCTTTTGGTGTCGCTTGCGGGTCTTTGTCGTCATTGACCTGCGCGGACTTCCCGGCCTGCTTGGCGGCCTGCTGTACGCCGCTGTTAGGCTGCTGTGGCGCTGCGCCCGGCGTTTGTGGTGCGCCGCTGCCGCCCACTCTGGCACCTGCCGACGACGCGCCCTTGGCCGCCGCTTGACCGCCAGTGCTTGCGCCGAGGCCAGAGGCCGCCCCGCCACCTGATGCGGCTGCGGCGGGCGCACTACCACCGGCAAAGCTGGAATTGATCGCGGC
>OKOL01000118.1_pt1 | contig 25359 bp, 18 predicted proteins | sample 1611091 | NCBI WGS metagenome assembly OKOL01 (sample SAMN04436710, study PRJEB24849) | human gut metagenome | biome: human gut; feature: NICU; material: stool | host: Homo sapiens | place: USA: Saint Louis, MO | collected 2010-09-26
GCTGCTCGAAGCCGGAGGGTTTAGACCCGCGCTACACCCTCGTTCGTGAAGAGCCCGTTAAAAGCAAAGTTCGACGCTCTAGGGGTCGCGATCCGTGCAGGAGTCTCCCCAGAATCGGCGGCAACAAGCTTGGGTCTGGATGGCGTCGAGTTTACAGGGGCGGTTCCGGTGAGTTTGCGTATGCCTGAATCGGAAGCAACGGATTTGGAAGAAAAATAGATAGAGCAGGGAGGTCCAGTTGGAGATTCCCAGTAATTTACAGCAGGAACTCGACCGGCTCTGGGCAAACTACCAGCAGGACCTCGACGCGATCACAGAGTACGCGTGCGGCCTCGTCGAGGAGGTTGCCGGCAACGCTGATGACACGCTAGAAGTGATCAAGGACTACACATCCGTAGCGTCACAGGCAGCTAATGAGTATTACGACGCTGTGCGAACCGTGTGGGAAAAAGCAGGCGTTGACCTGCCTGCATTCGAGCACGACAATCTGATCGACCTGAGGCGGGCTCTGCGGCAGGTTCAAGGCGGCTTCTCAAACACCGACTTTAATGGCCTGACCTACAAGCAGGTTATTAGTGGCGAGGTGCACTCGGGGATGACGATTTGGGATCTGCTTCCCGACATTACGAATGTAGATACTGCGCAGCAGCTTGTAGCCGACATGATTCATTCAGCTGCGCGCCTGACGACTCAGCGGAACATGCGCCTGGATCCGACCAGCCCGAGATGGGCGAGGGTACCGAGGGGCGAGACGTGCGAGTTCTGCCTGATGCTCGCGTCGAGAGGGTTCGCGTATACCAGTGAGAAAACGGCTGGACGGGAAATGCAGTATCACTCGGATTGTGATTGCAGGATCGTTCCATCGTGGGGAAAACAGACTTTAGCCGGATATGATCCTGACGGCTTGTATGCGCGGTATAAAGCGTGCGCGGACACTGTTGCGCCTATGACGACGCGCGAACGGTACGACGCGTATAAGAAGACGCTGGCCGCCAGGGGCGGTGAGGAGCTTCGTGACTATGAGTCGTGGAAATGCAGTATCGAGCTTGCTGAGATGCGTTGGCGTGATCGGCACTGGCTCAACACCGGTGAGCTACCAGAAATCACGTTCGCGTCACCGGGGGTCGAGCAGGAGATTCTTAAAGAACGTCCGCATGAGCTACGAACAGCCCAACGATTAAGGCTATGTGGCGTTCAGTGTCACTTCATCGAGGACGAACTGCATATTCGACGTGGAAATGAAACAGTAACTGTTGGATTATCTGATCTTGCTGGCGGTATCGAGCTAAAAACCTTACTTAAAGCGGGTTCCGCGAACACGATTGAATCCCACTTGCGTTCACTGAGAACGAAGAGCGATTGCCGGCGTGTCATATTTGATAACCACGAAAATGACCAAATGGACGATGCTTCTCTCATCGACATACTCACGCGGTCAAAACGATTTGGCAGAGGAAGCGTTTATGCCCTTACCGGGACAGAAAGGCTCATGAAAGTACGATAGGCGTTCAACATGTCACCCTACAGTGTCACACTGAACGCCTAACACCTCGATTATATCACTTGATCGCTCGACTACGCCACCCCCCCTTCAGGCTGGGTGGTTTTTTATGCCCCGCAACCCGCACTCCCATAGTGATTGGAGGAACATGTTCACGAGATTAGAAATGAACAGGCATCGGAACCTGGTATTTGCACTGCCGGACTCGTTGCAAAGCGTAAGGGTGTAGCCAGTTTTTGGGCGAATGCAGTTACGCGGGGTACATGTCCACTTACAAGTCGAGTCCTTTTGGCAACGTGGTTCTAGGATGCCGCGCGAATGCTTGTCGGAGAAGCGCAGGGGCGGTGGCTTTGCCCATCTCAGCGAGCATGTCGATCGCAGTTCCAAGATTGTCGGCGTCGGGGACGAGCGAATACATGTCGGCTAGTGCGTCTTCGAGTGTCATAACGGGCATCCCGTCAATGCGCTCGATGTTCAGGTGTGCGATGTTACGTTGACAGTAGTAGATATGGCGGGCGCGGGTACGGTGCCGGTGGGTTGTGACAAGGCAAGTTTTAGGGTAGGCGTAGTAGGTGAGTCCGTGGAGTTCGAGGGCGCTTTGGGCTGCGACGACGGCTTCGTTTGGGTAGAGCGTGTTTTCGCGCTTCCATGCTTCGACTGCGGGTATAGCTGCGAGCCATGCGGCGTAGGTGTCCTCATACACGATGGGTGGTGTGCCGGCGAATTTATAGACGCCTGATGCAATTCTCTCCAGTCTGCCCAACCTGACTCCGCGAGCGAGTCGGTTGCCAGTGGCGCCTAGGCACGTGGCTTGCGCGGCTGTGAACATGCCGTTTTGGTAAGCGGCGAGTTCGGCCAGCTTGGTGCGCATCTCACGCATGGACATGCCGCAATATTACCTATTACGGCATTTTTGCGCCGTATTTCATGATGCTCGGGGTGCCTTGGCGCCCCCTGCAACACGCGCCATGACAGTTGACCGCATGGCACCTTTCGCAACATTTGGTGCTCACGATATGGAAGAGCTTTATCAAAAGATTGGCGAGATTCACGATCACAAAGGGTATATCGCGGCTTCGTTGAAGCCCGGCGGCGTGCAAGTCGGGAGTAAGCCACGGTTCCTGATTCGGCTACTTCTCCCGAAAGGAACCAACGCCGCCGCTATCAGCAAGTTCTCCGTTATTCTCAGCGAGGAAGAGATCCTGATCATACGCGGTGGTAAACCGAAATTGAATAGGATTGTGGATGAGGGCGACAAGAAGGTTGTTCTTGTAAAGTATCTTGGAGGTGAGCAGTAATGATAAGAAAATACGCGTCTCCTTTGCAGGATCCTTGCACATTCCAATGGAATAACCCGCGTCAAATGACGGATGCTGAAATCAAAGCTGAAGAGGAAGAAATGGGTATTTGTATTCCTCGGCCGGGCCCTGAGAAGGACTGGGTAGGGAATAGGGTTTCTGAATGCCTAGATCGTGGTCTGCCTTTCGATACTTCAGATTTGACCAGGGAGTATCGTCGTTTGAAATCTGAAGGTAAGCTCTAAGCGCCTCTTGTTTTAATTTTTGCCCCGCATCGGTGTTGGTGCGGGGTTTTGTTATGCCCACCCTTGTGGCGCTCCGTAAACAGCCCGGAGACCATTGGCTGGACCAACAAGGCTGACGAGCCATAAACGGGAAGAAAGGAACAGACCATGTCTGATTCAACCGCGCCCAGCGAGGGCAACACCGATGTTTCGGAAGAAAACACAGGCGGATTCAAACCGGTCACCATTCAAGAAGACCTCGACCGGATCATCGAAAACCGCCTGGTGAGAGAACGCAAAAAATTGGCTGGTTAACTTAGACTCAGATATTTGTGGCGCGACCGAATGCCTGTCGTTACAACAGAACTTGCAGCGAACCCAGAGCGTGGAACGTGGCCTTCAAAGATCGCATTTCGTCATACATACAAAAGCCATCGCGGTGATGAGCGTGCCAACGTCGCTGAATCTTGGGGAGAGTTCTCGCTCCGTGCGCGGTATCAGTGTTTGCCGAAGGTTGCTACCTTATTGGTTTGTCATCTCGAAGAGTTGTTTCCCGTATGTCGCGTGATACGGGAGCTGTTGGATGTTCGATGCCGCATGCGACCTGCCCAACGCAAGGAGGCAGGTCAAAGTCGATTAACTCTCGTGAGTTTCAGTTGAGGAGGTCGAGCAATTTACGTCCGCTTGACTCCATCGAGGTTCACCACCGGATGATTGATTGCCTCTGAGGCAAAAGTCCGTGGGAGTCTGTCCCAATGTGCGAGTAACAATCTCTTGCGGATCTAGTTTCAGCTCGTGAAAACAAGTGGGGAGAAGCGCGGCAGGTGGTCGAAGCATGGTCCTCCGATCGAGTGTGCCGTCAACGGGTCAAGGTCGATGAGGGGCTTTTGAGTCAACGGGTCAAGGTAAGAGCGCTGAATGCACGTCTCGTGTAGAAGGAAGACCCCGACTTTTTGGCACCATCATGCGATTCTCACATGATGAGACTCTTAGCGAGGTCTCTCTTACCTCGACCGGTTGATCGCCAGCCCTCCGGCTACTTTGACCGGTTGATCTCTACCTTGACCGGTTGATCGCAAACCATCAGGCTACCTTGAGTGGCTGATCGGGAGCCCTCCGGCTGTCTCGACCAGCGGCTCCAACCTCGACTGCAAGCTTCAGCCTGTGACTACTGTGTGTCTAAAAAAGCCTTCAAGGTGGCCCGAAACCGGGCGTAATTTGCAGTCACACGCGTAGGCACGAGCTACAGCGAAACCCTGTCATGCCAACGAAAAACCCCGCCGTTCCAACGAAACAGCGGGGCATTTGCGGAGACGGCGGGATTTGAACCCGCGAGGGGCGTGAACCCCTACCTCCTTAGCAGGGAGGCGCACTCGACCGGACTATGCGACGTCTCCAAGTACCGCTTGAGTCTACCGGGCTTGCGCCCGTGCCACAAATACGCAGACTCACGATCCGGGCAAACTTCCCGGCGCGGCGGCACGTAGCTGGAAAAAATCCCGAAAACAGTGATCACCGAGGTGAAGCGCCATTTTCGGGAAATCCCGCGGAGGGCAAGGGATTCGAACCCCTGGTGCCATTGCTGACACAACGGTTTTCAAGACCGTCACCTTCGGCCGCTCGGTCAGCCCTCCCAGCCCGCCTAGTGTACCTGTTCGGGCGCGCAGATGAAAATCTGAAACAGCAGTGAAACACGTAACGATGTCAACACCACGGCACCACTAACGCGCTGGTCCCCTCGTCAATGATGATGACGAACGAGGGTGACCCACCCGCATCACGCGCCGCGCGCGATAGTCGAACTGGCCTACCAGCGATGCTTGAAAATGTTCCACGAACGCCGATCCGTAGGTGCTTCCTCCGGATGATCCAGAAGACCGCGCGAAATTGCCGAGGCAAACGGCGGCCACAGCGGCACGCGTGACATCAACAATGTCTGGATTGCGTGGTACACATCCAGGCGTGAGGCGATCGGCTCGGAAGCCGGTTCGTTGTTCTCATCCAGCGCGCGAATCCACCTGCCAGGAGACAAGATCAGGTAGTCGTTGATGAAGTCGAGCCAGGAACGGTGACAGTGCTCGTAGCTCTCCACCTCAGCAGGGTTGACACCGTCATCGAGCATTGCGCGGCGAATCGCCAGCGCAGCGCACACACCTTCGCACACGACCCACTGCAGGTGGTGCGTATCCACAGGCTCGCCATCTGCGGACACGGTCAGTGCGAAACCGGGCTTTCCGTTGCGCCGCCATCCATCAACGCGGGCGCGGTGGAAAAGCTCCTGTGCCATTTCGAACAGGTAATCCGGCTGCTGGCGACCCATCGAGCGCAGTGCGGCGCGAATATGGACAGCCAGGCGCGCCCACTGCATCGAGTGGCCGATGACGTAGCCGGTGTACACGCGCCGACCGTCGTCAAAACCGGAGGGGACATGATCCAGCGGTTTCCATTGCGCGTCGTAGTATTCGGGCAGGCGCCAGTTGTGAGACGACGCCTGCTCGTTGACGAACTGCGCGATCACTTCGGCGCGTTCAATCCACAGTGGATCGGTTGTGGCCTCAGCCGCTGAAAGGTAAGCCTCGGCGGTGTGCAGCAGGCAATCCATCGCATGCAGACGGTCGGTCGGCTTATGGTCAGCGGTCAGCGAATCGTGCACCAACCCGTTCTTGTCCAGCCAGAACCGCTCCTGATCGTGCAGCGCAGCGTTGAGAAGTTCAAGCGCGCCGGGCCTGTTGGCGACTGTGGCCGCGGAAGCCGCCAGAATCAGGAACGCGTGGTGGAACTGCGACTTCATATCGGCGTAGGGGCCTTCCCACGGGACCGCGTTGCCCTCAGCATCCAGGTCGTGTGTGAGGCCGGTGAACCAGCCGCCCTGAGCCTCATCCACAAAATGTGTCGACAGGCAGTGGATCCCGTGGTCTGCGAAGCGACGGCAACCGGGGATTCCCATCAGGACACCCAACGAGTACACGTAGGTCATGCGCGAGGTGACCGCGAGCTCCACTGGTCGGGTCGTGTCAGCGTCCCCCTCCGTGGTCAGGTGAGCAAACCCGGTGGATGCCATCGTGCATTTCGCCTCTTCCAGGAGGGCGCGCATTTGTGCCGATAGCCAGTTATTGTGTTCAACTGAACCAATCCAACCCATTGTCTTCGTTAACCTCCAATGGCACTGATGAGCCTCTATCGCGTCATTGCCTTTTCGTCGTAGAGTGGTTGTTATCAGTACTCAGCCTACCGTCTCAGTGGAGTTCAGATGCCTACTGTCATCAATACGTTCAACGCGTCGTCACCTTTGGCCAACACCGGCGCAACTGTACTGCCGTACGTTCTGATTGGCCTCCTGCTGGTTGTCCTCGCCATCGCCGCGTTGCTGTGGGCACGCCATTCGCGTCGCCAGCAGGCTGAGCAGGCTGCCGCAGCCAAGCCGGTCGTTCCGCCGGCACACACTGACGAGGCAGGCTCCACCGCCGCTGATGCAACCGATGCTGCAGGCGGAGCAGTTGCTGCTGATGAGAACCTTGATTCAGGTGAATCCTCCCTGGAAACGCCTATTAATCCCACTGATGGAGATGATCCGGCAACCAAGTAGGCACGTGCCGAAAGCTGAAATAGGGCGACAGGTGGCACCGATCAGTGACACACTGGAGTCATGCATGAAAGAGCTGGCACAGTTGCCCTACCAGAAGACCTGATCGACGTTCAAGAACTTCTTTCCGCGTATTACGACATTGAGCCGGATGTCAGCAATCCGGACCAACGCGTCGTGTTCGGAACTTCCGGGCACCGTGGATCCTCACTCGATGGCGCATTCAATGAGGCGCACATCGTCGCGATCACCGCGGCCATCGTGGAGTATCGCGAAAGCCAGGGATATAACGGCCCGCTGTTCATTGCGCGCGATACTCACGCGCTGTCCGAGCCTGCATGGAAAACCGCCGTTGAGGTGCTTGCCGCTGCAGGCGTGCAGATCAAGGTTGACGAGCGTCATTCCTACACGCCGACCCCCGCGTTGTCCCTGGCCGTGCTCAATGCGAACGGTGCGCCCGAAAATCTACGCACCAGTGGTGACGGACTGGCTGACGGCATCGTCATCACCCCATCCCACAATCCGCCGCGCGACGGTGGCTTCAAGTACAACCCGCCTCACGGTGGCCCGGCTGACACGGATGCCACCTCGTGGATCGCGCAGCGAGCCAACGAGCTCCTTGAAAAAGGATGGCGCTCCATCCCGCGCGTCCTCGACACTGACCTGTACAGCCACGAATGTGTGGGCACATTCGACTTCCTGGCGAACTACGTGCGCCAGCTCGACACGATCATCGACATGGATGCAATCCGCGAAGCGAAGATCCGCATCGGAGCAGACCCGCTGGGTGGCGCCTCGGTGGACTACTGGGCGGCAATCGCTGAACAGTACGATCTGGACCTGACGGTGGTCAACCCGAAAGTCGACCCGGCCTGGTCGTTCATGACGCTGGACTGGGACGGCAAGATCCGCATGGACTGTTCATCTCCCTACGCGATGGCTTCCCTGCGTGATCAGATGACGCCCGATGCCAACGGGCACACCCCCTACGACATCGCCACCGGCAATGATGCAGATTCAGACCGTCACGGCATTGTGACCGCTGACGGCCTGATGAACCCGAACCACTACCTGGCGGTCGCCATCGAATACCTGCTGACGCACCGCCCCGGATGGTCAGAGTCCACAGCGATCGGTAAGACCCTGGTGTCCTCCTCCCTTATTGACCGTGTTGTCCAATCACTGGATCGCACGCTGATCGAGGTACCCGTGGGCTTCAAGTATTTCGTGCCCGGACTGTTGGACGGGTCAGTGGGCTTCGGCGGTGAGGAATCGGCCGGAGCTTCGTTCCTGCGTAAAGACGGCACCGTGTGGACCACCGACAAGGACGGCATCATCCTGGCGTTGCTCGCCTCGGAAATCATGGCGGTGACAGGCAAGTCGCCCTCGCACATTCACGTTGAGCAGGTGGAACGCTTCGGCGCCTCGTCGTACGCGCGTGTCGATGCGCCCGCGAACCGGGAGCAGAAAGACAAGCTGAAGAACCTGGCTGCTGACGATGTGAGCGCAACGGAGCTGGCGGGCGACCCGATTACCGCGAAACTGGTGCGCGCACCGGGCAACGATGCGGCAATCGGCGGCCTGAAGGTGACCACTGACTACGCGTGGTTTGCTGCCCGCCCGTCAGGAACCGAGGATGTGTACAAGATTTACGCCGAATCGTTCAAGGGCGATGACCACCTTGCGAAGGTTCAGGACGCTGCGCGTGACGTGGTGAGCGAAGCACTCACGTAAGGCTTGATGCGGCGCTGCTGCACGCTGCCGGAAGATTGGAATGAAGGTGAGGCGGGCCCGGCCTGCAAACTTGCCGGCAGAGCAGTGATTCTATACCCGTCTGGGTGACGAATCTGGCCAAAAATGGTGGTGCTGACCCGCCTGCAGACGGTTAGGATAGTGAATCGTGCTCTCGAATTACGCTGATTTGCTGCGCATCCGAGGGGCATGGAAATTCTCACTGGCTGGTATGGTGCTGCGCGCACCCATGTCATTGATGGGAATCTCAACGATTCTGCTGGTCAAAGGCATGTACGGCAACTACACGCTTGCGGGCGCGGTCAGTGCAATCTCCGTCGTCTCCTTGTCGATCTGCGCCCCGATACTTGCCCGCCTGGTCGATCAACGCGGCCAGGCTGTGATTATGGTGCCGTCCCTGGTGGTGTCGGCACTTGCGACCATCGGACTGTTTGGTGCCGCCGTCCTGCACGCCCCTTCGTGGGTGTTGTTCATCTTCGCCGGGCTGTCCGGCGCAACGTGGGGTTCACCCGGTGCACTGGTACGTGCCCGCTGGGCAAAAGTGGTGCGCACGCCGAAACAGCTCACCACCGCGTACGCATTTGAAGCTGCAGTTGACGAGGTTGTCTTTGTCATCGGACCGATCGTTGCCACGCTGCTGGGAACAGCGCTCCATCCGGGGACGGGTCTGATTTTGTCGGTGTTCTTCATCATCGTCGGCTCAATCGGGTTCTTTCCGCAGCGCGCCAGCGAGCCGACCCCGACTCCGAAAATCAAGGGCGTGCGCCAGCCGACCGTCCTTCTCAACCCTGTCATCATCATCCTGGTGCTCACCTTCATCGGTGCGGGCGTCATGTTCGGTGCGAACGATGTGGCAGTGGTGGCCTTCACCGAAGAGCACGCTCACCCTGAGCTTGCCGGTGTGCTGCTCGGCTTCTTCGCAATGGGGTCGTTCACGGCTGCACTGTTCTACGGTGCACGTCACTGGACCACTGCGCTGTGGAAACTCTTTGCCATCGGAATCTTGGCACTCGCCATCGGTGTGTCAACATTCCTGCTGGCGCACTCCCTGCTTGCCCTTGGCGTGGCAATGCTCGTGACGGGACTGGCAATCGCGCCGACCATGACGAACGTCAATGCGATTGTGTCGAAAGTCGTAGCCTCCTCACAGCTCACTGAGGGATTGACGTGGATGTCCACGGCAATGAATATCGGTGTGTCGGTGGGGGCGACGCTGGGTGGCCGCGTGATCGATGCGTCCGGCGCTCACGGCGGCTTCCTCGTTACCGTGTCCTTTGGGTGGGTGATGGTCGCGGTCATGCTGATCGGACTGCCCAGGTTGCGTCGCGACGTGCTGCGCGCTGAAGCCGAACCACTGATCGCAGACTCGTCAAAAGACGAAGGCGCAGACTCAGACACGGCCTCGAGCTCACCCGAGGAGCCAGCCTCCCAAGAACCAGCGTCCAACGGGCAGACGCCTGACGATCACACTTCCAACGATTCTCACAGTGAGGGTGACCCACATTAAAGTGTGCGCCATGAGCGCACGTGGATAAGCTGGTGACAGATCCTGTTGATCCTGTTGATCCTGTTGACCTGTGAAAGGGACCTGACATGGCTGTCACTCCAACACCGTCCGCACCCACGCTGCGCATCCCGTCCGAGGGAATCACCGTCGATATCGATGATCCCGACGGCCAGATGTTCATGCTGGACCGCTCCCTTCAAGGCTGTGTCTCACTGGCATTCAGCACGCAGATCGACAAGGAACATCCGGGCGATGTTTTCCTGGACGGCTCCCCAACCCCGTACGTGCTGGCTGACGTTCTGGCTATCCGGGGCGTGACCCACCTGGGGATCACAGTATTCGGCGTGCTCACCCAGCGAGGAACGTGCCACCGCGTCACGGTCCGGGGATTTCGCGACCTGAACGGCACGGTGATGGAACCGACCAGCTTCACGCTGACCACCCTGCCCGACACTGCCCCCGATCCAGCGTTCGCACACCACGACGCCATCGCCCTGCGCGCCGCCGAAGAAGGAATCGTCTTGCTGGAAAACCGGCGCAACACGTTGCCGCTGCCTTCGGGCACACTCAACCTGTTCGGAGCAGGCGTGCACGCCTTCCGCACCGCCATCGTCGGGGCAGGCAGGATCAACCCGCGTTACACGGTGCGGCTGCGTGATGCCATCGAAGCATCCGACACGTTCACTCTCAACGAGGAACTGGCCTGTTTCTACCGCACCGGAACCAACGATCTGCCACCACGTGACCTGCGTGATCGCGCCCGCGCACTGTCCGACACCGGCATTATCGTGCTCACCCGCCCCTGCGGAGAAAACACGGACAACAGCTCAGATGAGGCAGAATTCAGACTTGACAGCGCCGAGGACACGCTCGTGCGCACTGTATGCGACCTGTTCGACCGCAACGTCGTCATCTTGAACACTCCGTACCCCATTGACGTGTCCTTCATGGACACCTACCCGGTCGATGCGCTCATCCTTGCAGGAGTGGGAGGTATGCTGGCCGGCCCCGCCATCGAACGCGTCCTGTCGGGCGCAGTGAACCCCTCTGGCCGCCTGTCAGATTCGTGGCCACGGGCACTCGCGGACCTGCCCGCCGACGTCAACTTCTACGACTGTGCAGGTGGAAAGACGCGCTACAACGCCGAACACCGCACATGGATCGACACGGCGTACGAAGAAGGCATCTATGTGGGCTACCGCTTCTATTCCACATTCGACGCCGAGCCGGCCTACCCATTTGGCTACGGACTCAGCTACACCACATTCGACCTGACGCCCTCGGCAACGATCAACAGTGACGAGGGGGGCCACCCGCATGCGCAAATCGATGTGACAGTGACGAATACGGGGGAGCGTGCCGGCCGGGACGTCGTCCAGGCCTACGTGCGCAAGCCACATGAGCGGATCGAAACACCTGAACGTGAACTCGTGGCATTTGCGAAAACGCCACTCCTTGAGCCAGGTGAATCACATGTCGTGCACCTGGACGTTGGCGCTGACCGCCTGAGTGTGTGGGATGAAGAGGTGTCCAGCTGGATCGTGACGGAAGGTGAGTACACCCTGTTTGTCGGACACGACGCGGCCGATGCCGGCCAGACCTGCCAGTTCCGTCTTGACGCTGACCGGGTTCTTGCCCACGGGCACCCAGTAATGCGCGCACCTGAGCCGGTCACTGCGCTTTCACGGCGCGATCCGTCCCACACCTGGCCTCAGGGCACGCGCAGCGGAATCAGGGATACTCCCGGTTTTATCCCCGTGCGCCATGTCCCCTCGCGTGACGGACTGGAGGAAGCCCTGCCTTCTGACACCCCAGTCACATTTGACGACGTGGCGGCAGGGCGGGCCACGGCAGCTGACCTGGCCAGACAGCTCGACGTGGATCAGTGTGTGCGGCTGCTGGTGTGTTCGCGAGACGACTGGGGGATGGAAGGGACAGGCGCTGCCGGCATCATGGCCACCGTCGCGGGCGTTGACCTGCCTGAATTCGTAGTGGCTGACGGCAATTCCGGTGTCAACATCAGGAAACCGAACATCGGGATGCCGACGACGGTCGTCCTCGCCTCCACATTTGACGTGGATCTTGCTGAGGAAGTCGGTCGGGTGATCGGCCAGGAAGCCCACGCCAACCGGATTGACGTGATCCTGGCACCGGCCATGAATCTGCATCGCCACCCCCTGTGCGGGCGCCACCCTGAATACTTTTCGGAAGATCCGTATCTGACTGGCATGATGGCGGGGCATTTTGCGAAGGGCCTGGAAAGCGGGGGAGTGGGTGCCTGCTACAAGCACTTCCTGGCGAACAACGCTGAAGCCTCCCGCAAACGCAACCAGTCGCTGATTCCGGAGCGTGCGCTGCGTGAACTGTACTTGAAATCCTTCGAAGTCGCGATCGGCGTGCACCCGGCCGCAACGCTGATGACCAGTTACAACGGCGTCAACGGGTGTCACACCGCTGCAGATACCGAACTGCTGGAGACGATTATCCGAGGCGAGTGGGGCTGGCGCGGCATGATCATGACCGATTGGACCTCCTACGACACGTGCCCGGTTGACATGATGGTGCCTGCAGGCACCAACTGGATCACTCCGGCTTCCCCGGATGACACTTTCACGGCTCCGATTGTGCGCGCGGTGCGCGAAGGACGAGTGGGCGAATCAGTCGTTCGGAGGGCAACCGCGGAACTCATTGGTACGCTGGTAACCGTTCGCGCCCTCGCCTCGCAGGCTGATTCGCGTCTCAGTGAGCACAACACGAAAGGTGAATCCGACGATTAAACCGGACACAGGGGATCAGCCCGACAGCCCGCACACAGGGGATGCCCGCCGCGAGAACCAGGGTGCCCGCGCCACATTCGCGCCTTTGTTGCGCGCAGTGAATACGGTGAGCGAATTCGCCTCCACCGGCTTGGCGCATGCACTGGCCTTCGGAGGTTTCTATCCCTCCGTCGTCGGATTCGGAGGGTACGGCTCTGCAACGCAGGTGCGCATCTTGGCGCGCGCCCTGATGAGCCGCACAGATGATCAGCGTCGATGGCTGGCCGAAAGGCGCGGCTGGCGACAGTTCTTCGACGCGCAGGTGCCACGCCAACCCGCCCTGATCACCGTGGGAAAGGCGCGCGTCATCTGCTTCGCAAACGCGGAAGGCTACATCGACCTGACACTGAGCGACCATGGACTTGCGCCCGGCTGGCATGACGCGTGGATTCAGGTTCTGCACGCCGGCGACGTGGCACACCTGGGAATTGTCGAGGGCGACGCTCCGATTCTGCATCACGTGCGTAACGAACATACGCACACCGATGTCACGCCCACTGCGGAGCGCCGCCGCCGACTGCGCACTCAGCTTTCACGCGAACAACGGGCAGTTCTTCAGCGCATCAATGCCATCCCCACCATGCCGTCAGGCCAGCAGGTGTTCGTCACTGCGGGTAAGGAACTGTACCAGCTGGTGCCGGAGAGTCTTTCCTCAACGGCTGGCGGCCACCTGTCCTACATTGAGCATCTTGTCTTGACGGCAAGTGAGCCCGACAGGAAAGACACGCCTGAGCGTGAGAAGCGTTCGGGCAGAATTCGTGCCGGCCAGCCCGTCGCCGTTAAAGTCCGCATCATCGGTGATAATGAGCGGGTCGGGGTCGTCTCTGACCTGGATGACACGGTGCTGGTGTCGATGCTGCCACGTATGGCAATAGCGCTGCGGCACGCCCTCGTCGATCGTTTTTCGTCACGTCAGTCGGTGCCGGGAATGATGCGCCTGCTCAACGAACTGGCTGAAGGTGACCAGCACGCTGAGGCGATTAACCGGCCGCACGCTCCCGTTATCTACCTGTCGACCGGTGCGTGGAACGTGTTGCCCGCAATGCGGGACTTCCTGGGGCGGATGGGCTTCCCTGAGGGAGCATTTCTGATGACTGACTGGGGGCCGTCCGCCAATACATGGTTCCGTTCGGGCCGTGAACACAAACGGCGCGAACTGCAGCGCCTGGTCACTGAACTTCCGAACGTTCGATGGTTCCTGGTGGGAGACGACGGGCAACACGACCCGGAAATCTATGCGGACTTTGCCCGCAAATATCCGGAACGTGTTGCCGGGATCGCCATCCGATCACTGACTCAGTTTGAGCAAATGCTTTCGCACGGCACGTTGACGCCGCTTCGGCCCGAAGCACTCCATGACATCCCGGAAGATATCGACGTGTGGTACGGGCCGAACGGCTTCAACCTCCTTGCTCAAATGCGTCGCGATCAGCGTTAGTGTCGCCGCCGCGATGCTGCCAGCCCTGCAGCTCCGGCCACGCCGAACGCTGCGAGCATGATGAGTGCGCTACCTGACGCGCCGGTTCGTGCGACGCCACCTGGTCGGCCGGCTGCGTTCGGATCGCCTTGATCGGCGTCGCCGCCACGCTGCCCATCCTGATCGCCGGGCTTCTTGTCGGTATCCGGCTTGGGCGTGGGTGTTTCACCGGCGTTCTTCGCCACTATCGGGTAGGCCCACGCGTTGACAGTGTCACCGCTGCGGTAGGACACCAGCAGGTGAACGTCGGTACCCAGTGCTGCGCGAATCTCATCGGTCAGCTCGATCGTCATGTCGGTGCTCCCCACGTCGGCCTGAGCGCTGGCCAGGAGCCTGCCACCCATATCCGGCTGCCACGGCATCGCTGCTCCGTCATCAGGTGAACATGCGTCGAAGTTGTGCGCGGAGTTCGCACAGCTGGACGTCCACACCGGAATGAAGGACGGATCCCCTTTCCACAGGAAGGCGCGCGCCGTGCCGGCCTGAGTTCCCGACAGCGGAACGCGGATGGCCTCGGCATCGATACTCGGAGCCACGGTGACATCGGCGGCGGGCATCAGACCTGCAATCGGCACGCCTCGTGTAGCGGACTGGAACACCGTTTGAGGTGAGTCAATACTGTCCAGCGCGCTGTCAGGAATGATGGGATCGCCAGCTTCATGGGAACGGTCCGTCGGAGGCTCGTACCCGTCCAGGTAGGCGTGACCCCACCGGTACGGCTCAGACTGCTGAGATCCGAAAGCCGACCAGGCCAGACGGGTCTGGCCAACGAAGTCAGGCGTATCGGAATCGTACGGCGTGATGTTGAAGCCCAGGTAGGTCGGGTTGACAGCATTGCTGGCCTGATCTCCGGTCGGTGCAGTGGACGTGGGGCCAATTGCTGCCGGCAGGTTTGCCAACGGCAGTTTGACTTCCAGCTTGTAGTGTCCATCCGTGTAGGCACCCGAATCGTCACGAGGGGCAAATGCCTTGACTTCAACGCCGGGAGCGTTCAGGCCACCCTCGATAGTTTCCGCCAAAGGTCCTGTGGAGAATCCCTGATGATGGTCAGCGTCACGCGACCAGCATGGGCCGTTCGCGCCGTTGCCGTTCCGGCCGTCAGGGTCGTCAGTGAATGGGAAAACACCGAGCTTGAACGTGGTGGACGTGTCGTTGGACGGTGCGAGCGGGTCGAGCAGGAATTCGACGGAGTCAACCAACCAGTGACCGAAGCAGCGGTCAGGTGTTGCCGCCGCTGAGGCCTGCTCGTCGACCACATCGACCAGAGCGTACAGCGCATCGTCGTACCATCCCAGCCATGCCTGTGACGTGCCGCCGCAGTCAGCCTCGGAGGAGCACTCCTCGCCTTCCCACCGTGTGGCAACGCTGATCGGCGTGCTGCCGTAGGCTGACGCGTCACCATTCAGAGCAGGGGCCTTCGCCAACTTGGGGATCACCGTCGTCGGCACGACATTCAGTTCGAGCTTCTCGGTCGAAACCGATGTTCCAGCGGTTGTGGTGGCTGTGACCTCGTCAATCGTGTTGCCGACGGCAGCAGGATCAGTGTGAGTGAGAATGAACTCCACCGTCGCCGTCTTACCCGGTGCGACCGCATCGAATGATTGTGACGGCTGGTTGAGCGCATATCCTTCCGGAACCGTCAGCTCCACCGTGCCACTTTGCGCTTCACTGGAACGGTTTGTGACGGTCACGGGAACCGTGATCGATTCACCTGCACCGATGGCGCGCCGCGCCGGTGACTGGCCGTAGACAAAGACGTTGTATTCCGCGGTCCACTGATCGTAGTAGGCGGCGTTGCCGGCACGCGTGAAGCGGCCGTTGACCGGGGCCACCACGTCAACATGGGTTTCGTTGTAGCCCGTCATTTCGGCAGAATCTGAGGCGAAACGGATCGGAAGACGCATCGTGCCGAGGGCACTGGAGTCAGGGGCGGTCACAGTGAACGTGACATCGGTTGAGTCACCGGACGCCAGTTCACCTGTTGCCTGTTTGTCGCTGACGGTCCACCCCGCGGGGGCGTCAATCGACAAGGCGCCGGCCGGAATTGCCTGCTCGCCAGCCACGAGCGTGACAGTGACGTCGACCGATTCACCGGGAGCTACCATCTGGGCTTCCGGTGATCCATACATCAGTGTGCCCAGTGGCATGCCGCTGGGGTCAGGCAGGGATGCGCCGAAGAGGATGGAACGATCATCGCCGCCACCTTCGGTGCCGTTTTCCTGCATCGGTACCCACGACCTACCCACCAGGAAGCGTGTGCATCGATTGTCGACAACGGTCTTTTCCATCAGGCGGGCCTGAGTGGCGTGAGCCTTGGCGTTTTCACCGCCAACCTGCGCCCAGGTCTTGGGTGTTCCGGCAGACTGTCCCTGCACGTTGCCTTCCACCCACGTGTACTCAGATTCGTATCCTGTCCACGTTCCGGCCACGGTGTAGGGACGTCCCTCGATTCCGGCGTAGCCAGCCAGACAGTTGGCCTGATCAGGCAGCTTGGTGGTGTTGCCAAAGTCAAAGACGTATTCGGTGACTTTCTTGACCTGCCAGGGCTGAACCGCGTTGGGTCCGCTGAGCTGTTCAGGGAAACGGTTGGGATCAGCAGCTGCCTGCGCCACTTCCCATGCCAACATCGAGGCGGCCTGATGGTTGCCGTGACCTGCGTCGAAGGAGGCGGGCCATGTCACCAGGATCTCGGGTCGGGTCTCACGCACAACCTGTGTGGCCCGGCGCAACGTTTCGTCATGGTTCCACAGCTGGTGAGTCAGCGGCGCGGACGTGTTGTAGAAGAAGTCCACCCGGTCAAGGAAGTACACATCAACTGTGCCGTCACGTACGTGCGCCGCACGGTCTTCGTTTTCACGTCGCAGGCCCAGGTCCGGCCCGGCTTCGGAGCCGACTGAATTGGAGCCGCCCTCGCCGCGCGTGGTCAGCATAATGCCGCAGCGTACATCGGCAAGATCACCCCACACGCCACACGGTGCACTGAAGGACGCGTCATCATCGGGGTGCGCCCACACGCCCAGGACATCGAGTTTTGTTGGATCACTGGTTGAGGAGGTTTGGGCGTGGCCGAATGCCCATTCAGGTGCCTCAGACGAGGGTGCCGCGAGGGACGGCGTCGCATACATCATTCCTGGAACCAGAAGCGCACACGCCCCTGCGAGCGCGACCGATCTGAGTAGGTGCTTCATTGCAAATTCTCCAGTTCTTTTCAACAATCACGGTCAAATATCAGCCTTTAACTGCTCCTTCGGTCATTCCGGAAATGAAGCTGCGCTGCAGGGCGAGGAAGAGGATCACCATAGGCAATGCAACAAGAACCGCTCCGGCTGCCAGGAGCGTGGATCCGGTGGTGTACTGGCCCTGGAAGAATGCCAGACTCAACGGGGCGGTGCGCATCCTGCCGGTCGGTGACATGACCAGCGGGATCAGGAAGTCGTTCCACGTCCACATGAACGTCAGCACAATCTGAGTCACGATTGCGGGACGTGCCAGTGGAAGCAGGATCGACCACAGGATTCGGATGTCACCGGCGCCGTCAAGCCGGGCAGCCTCCAGGATGGATGGGTTAACTGAGCGGAAAAACGCGCGCATCCAGAATGTGCCGAATGCCAGTGACTGCGCAATCTGCGGCAGCGCCACCGCCCAGAGCGTGTCGGTGAGTCCGAGGGTGCGAAGATCGTAGAACAACGGCAGGATGATCGCTTCGGACGGCACCATGATGCCCAGGAGGAACACGTAGAACAGAACGTTGGAGCCAGGCGGGCGCAAAATGCCGAGCACGTAGCCGCTCATCAGTGAGAGCACCAGTGCCGACGTCACGACAACCACGGCGATCATCGCCGAGTTCTTCATGTACAGCGAGAACTTACCCTGGCTCCACGCCTTCGCGAAGTTCTCGATGTGTCCCCACGACGAGTCGTTGATTTTCTCTGAACTCAACGACAGGAACAGGACATACAGAATGGGGATCAGGGACTGCAGCGCAAAGAAGATCAACACGATGTAGCTGACAACTTTTTCAGCGGGAGAAGTTTTCATTGGTCCTTTTCCCCCCACAGGTTGATGGTCAGATTGATCAGGAAGATCACCAGTGTTAGTACGACCGCCAGTGACGAGGCCGTTCCCACCTGTCCGAGTCGGAACGCCTGGTTGTAGACCTCGTAGGACGGCACGGTTGTGGATGTGCCGGGGCCGCCCGATGTCGTCATGTAGACCAGATCGAATGTCTTCAGCGCTGCGATCACCGTCAGGGTCAGTGAGACGAGGATTTCACCACGCACGCTTGGAATAGTGACGGACCAGAAGCGGCGAAACCACCCAGCGCCGTCAAGCATGGCTGCCTCGTAGTATTCGCGCGGGATGCGCGCAATTCCGGACATGAGCAGGACAGTGACCAGGCCGGTGGACACCCATGTGCCGATCAGGCCCACGGCGATCAGCGCCGTCGAGTAGTCACCGAGCCACGGCCTGGCAAGTCCGCCCAGACCGATCGCCCGGAGCACACGGTTGAGCAGCCCGTCGGGCGCGTAAATTTCACGCCACGAAATGGCCAGCACCACCATGGCGATGACCTGTGGCAGGAAGACGACGGTTCGGAAAAATCCGAGCCCGCGCACGCTTGAGCGTGTCAGCAGTGTCGCCAGGACGAGGCCGATGATCAGTGGGAACACCGCGTAGAAAATGATGAGGACAAGAGCATGCCAAAAGGCGTCCAACAGCCTGGGGTCGGTGAATGTTGTGACGTAGTTGTTGAACCCTGCCCATGTTCCTACGCCCAGGCCATCCCACTTGTAGAACGACAGGGTGATGACGCGACCGATGGGGTACAGCATGAATGCGCCGTACACCAGCACTGGCAGTGCCAGCAGAGCAATCGACATGGCCCACCGTGACTGTGCGCGTGACCTGTTGCGTCCACGTGCGGGGCGTGAACTGGTGGCGGTCGCTGTCTGTGCACCGCCGGTGTGGTTGGTCATCGAAGCCTCCTCAATGTACACGCGAACGGATATAAAAAGCGGACGGGTCGCCCTCGTTGATCATGAAAGACGAACGAGGGCGACCGGCTGCATTATTGGTTGGTGAATTCGGTGTACGCCGTCTCCAGAGTGTCGACGAACTGGTCAGGGGTGATCTGCGAATCAAGCAGTCCCTGCAGTGCGTCACCAAGAACCTGATCGAAGGTCGGGGTGGCGTAGTCGAGGTACGGCAGAACGTTGCCGGAGTTCGTCAACGTGTCGAAGGCGTTCATGACATCGGCCACGACGCCCTTCTCGTTGGCGGCGTAGGTAGCCGTATCGTTGACGGGCACGTTTCCGGTTTCAGCCAGAACCTTCATCGCATCGGCGTTCGTCAGGAAGTCGATGTAGGCCGCAGCGACGTTGACATCCTTCGCGGCTGACGTGATGGCGAACGGCAATCCGGTGCCGCCGGTGGTCTGCGGCGCATCCATTCCTTCGGCCATTGGCGGCAGCATGAAGCCGACATCTTCACCCATCGCTTCGAGCAGGTCAGGTGCGAGCCATGAACCGGCAATCAGGTACACGCCCTTGCCGCCGGCGAAATCCTGCCAAGTGCTGTCGTAGTCAGCGCCGTTGAAGCCGTCGTTGAAGAAGCCGTTCTTGGCCCATTCCTGGATCTGCGTGGCGGCAGCAACGTTTTCCGGTGTCTTCCACGAAGCACCTGCGTTACCGAAGCCGAGCGAACGCACGGTATCTGCGTCCACATGTGCGCCCTGCACGACGCCGAAGACGTGCAGTCCCGGCCACTTCTCGACGTTACCGAGCATCAGCGGTGTTTCACCGGCTTCCTTGATGGTCGGCAGCTGGTCGGCCAGTTCCTGCCAGGTTGTGGGCTCCTTCAGGCCGAGGTCAGCGAGCTTGGCCTTCGAGTAGTAGATCCCCACTGATTCGCCGACCTGCGGCAGGCCGTAGACGCAGCCTTCACCGAACTTGGTGGCATCAGAGGAGTACGAAGAGTTCGCCAGGATGCCTTCAGCGAAGGTTTCGTTCCACTTGTAGGCCTCCACATACGGGTCGAGGCACTGGATCTGTCCAGCTTGGACGAACTGGCCCATCATGGAACGCGAGTTGTTGGCCTGCACAACGTCAGGCGCATCCGCGCCGGTCAGAGCCAGTCGCAGTGTGGTCTGCAGATCGTCAAAGGACTGGGAGTTGCGCTCGATGGTGATGTTCGGGTACTTCTCCATGAACGCTTTGTTGAGGCGCTCGATCTGTTCATTCTGGCCGCCGCGCACTTCCTGGTCCCACACCACAAGTGTCTGTTCGGGGGCGTTCGAAATATCGGTTGATACTTCGGATGCTGCCGTCGACTGGGAGCCGGAGTCGCCACTGGTCTGGCCTCCGTTTCCGCCGCTGGGAGCACACCCCGCCATCAGTGCCAGGCACGCCAGTCCGGCAACCATTGCCGAGCCGTGAGAAGAATACTTCATCGTGTTACATCCTTTCGGTCGTGTCATTTAAACGTTGAGTACATCAAGAAAAGTCAGGTCAAGTCCCTTGGTGAGGTCTCGCGAAAGGCTCGCGACCCAGTGGTGCAGGTCGGAGCCGGTCGGCGCGCTGGATGAGCCGCCGGGGAAGCGAACCGTGTAGTTACTGGCAGCGATTGCCAGGGAAACTGCGGCGCGCGGTTGGAGCCCCGCATGGTGAGCGAAGGTCAGGCCCGCTGAGAACACGTCTCCGGCTCCCGTCGGGTCAACAACAGGGATATCCAGGGCCGGGACCGTGAACAGGTCCGTTCCATCGCAGGCGACAGCTCCCCTCGGCCCGCAGGTGACAACCACCAGCGGCACCTTCTTCGACAGTGCCCGGGCTGCCTCCTCGACGCTGTCGGTGCGTGTGTAACGCATCGCTTCAGTCTCGTTGGGAGTGAACACATCGGTGACGTCAAGGCCGCGCAGATTGTTGATATCCCACTGCCCGCTTGGGTCCCAACCAACATCGCCCAGCACCCACACATCACCCCACTGAGCAATGCTGTCGTGGTTGGCGTTAATCGCATTCATGTCAGCGACGAGGGCGGCCGGGTGATCCCCCTGGATGACATCTGCCAACAGTGAGACGCTCTCCGAGCCATAGGTCACCATTGCCCGGTCACCGTTGAATGCCAGCGACGTCGTGACATTCTGGCGGTCACATCTGCTCGCCCACCTCAGGTCAATACCTTCACTGGTCAGGATGTCGGCCACCAGATGACCTGCTCGATCCTGGCCGATAGTGGCGACCAGGCGTGGACGGGAGGAATCGTCTGTGTCAGGCGCCTGAAGTAAACGCGCAATAGCGATGGCCTGGTTTGCTGCTCCACCTGCAGTGATGGCGCATCCTGATACCCATTGTTCTTCACCTGGGCGCGGGGGGCCTGCAAGTCCCGACATGACAACGTCAAGGAAGACAGGGCCAATGACGCAGGTTGATCCATCTGACGACACAGTGCCCACGGATGCCTCCTTGCCAATGTGGAACTGAACGTGATCTTGTTCTCATCACACTGTAGCGATATTTCGGCGCATTGTGCTTGCAAATGACCAATATTGCTCACAATTGAAAGAATTTCGTTATAATTGGCACTATGTTGGCTTATCAGCGTCGTGCCAGAATCCTTGACTTGGTACATGACCGCGGCAGTATGTCAGTATCCGATCTGGCACAGCACTTCGGCACCTCCGAGTCAACGATTCGGCGCGACCTGAACCGTCTGGATGAGCAAGGCGCACTGACGCGCGTGCGCGGCGGCGGAATTCACGGCGGTGTACCCAGCTTTAGAGCCCTGAGCGAATCCCCTCACGATACACAGGACCTGCCTTTTGCCACGGTTGCTATGCGATCAGCCGAAGAGAAGGATCGTATCGGCAGGTCAGCTGCAGCCCTCGTACCCGATCAGTCGGTCGTCCTCATCGACATCGGCACCACCGGCGTGATGGTGGCCCGCCATCTCAGGCATCGCGACGTGACCGTTGTCACTGCCTCCCTGGCTGTCGCAGACGAACTGCGAGGCGAATGTGAAGCAACGCTTGTCGTACTGGGTGGTGTGTTGCGAACAAACTACCTGTCACTGGTCGGCAGCCTCACTGAACATGCACTGGAGGCAATCAGAGCTGACATCGCATTCGTTGGCACCTCGGGTGTCCGCCATTCCGGCGCTTTGATGGATTCGACCGGAATGGAAGTGCCCATCAAGAAATCAATCATCGCGCATTCTGAACAAACCTTCGCCGTCGCGTCATCGGACAAGTTTCCGGGATCAGGCCTGCTGACCGTGTGCCATCTCAGTGACTTGACGGGTGTTGTGACGACCGCCGAAATATCCACCACCCCCTCACTGGCAGAGCTTGAGGGAACAAACACGAAAGTGATCAGCGCATGAAACTTGTAATTGCAGGCGGAGGCGGATTCCGCGTCCCGCAGATCATCGAAGTTCTTTCAGCAGCACGCGAGGGCAAGGGGCCTCATAGCGGCCTGAACGTCGACGAAGTGGCCCTCTATGACATCGATCAGCGCAGGCTCGACGTCATGATGGCGGTCATCCGCGGAATGGATTTCGCCCATCCACCGACACTGACCGCCTCCACCGACCTGCGCCAGGCCCTCACGGGAGCCAACTTCGTCTTCTCAGCCATACGAGTGGGCGGCACAGCCGGACGTGTCACTGACGAGCGTGTTGCGCTGGCCGAAGGAATCCTCGGACAGGAAACGGTCGGGGTGGGTGGCTATGCCTATGCGTTCCGTACACTGCCCATCGCGATGGAACTGGCTCGTGCAGTGCGCGAGGTGGCTCCCGATGCGTGGGTCATCAACTTTACGAATCCTGCCGGAATCATTACTCAGGCGATGCGGCGCGAACTGGGCTCCCGTGTGATTGGTATTTGCGATACGCCGATCGGACTGGTGCGCCGTGTCAGCGCGGCGGCAGGCATCGATCATCACTGGGTTGACCAGGACGATCCTCGTCTCACATTCGACTACGTGGGCCTGAACCACCTGGGGTGGCTGCGGTCGCTGGAACTGGACGGCACAGATCGTCTGCCTGACCTGTTGGCCGACGATGCCGCGTTGGATCACATCGAAGAGGCACGCACAATCGGTTTTGAGTGGGTGCGCGCACTGGGAATGTTGCCCAACGAATACCTCTTCTACTACTACCTCAACCGCGAATCAGTCGCCCGGATCAGGCAGGAAAAGGCTACACGCGGCGAATTCCTCGACAAGCAGCAAAGCGCTTTCTATGACGAAGCCGCCGGAGCGAGCGACCACGATGCCGCAGCCGCATGGACCAGGGTCCATGACGAGCGCGAAGCGACCTACATGGCCGAATCCCGTGATGAGGAAGACCGCGCCAACCGTCGTGACGAAGACATCGCCGCAGGTGGCTACCAGCAGGTCGCCTTCGATTTGATGAACTCGCTGACCACCGGCACACGCGCACGCATGATCCTGGGTGTGGGCAACTCGGATGCGGACGGTGATCTGATCGTGCCGCAATTGCGCGAAGACGCGGTGATTGAAGTGCCCTGTCGCGTCGACGCTGACGGAGTTCATCCGCAGCACGTGCGGCCTGTGACCGGTCCCGAACTCGGACTCATCACCACCGTCAAGGGGTGTGAGGAACTCGTGATCGAAGCGGCAACGCAGGGGGACAGCACCCTTGCATGGCGCGCAATGGCCAACCACCCATTGGTCGATTCCGTTGCCGTGGCACGCCGCGTGCTGGAGGGTTACATCGACCAAAGTCCCCAGATCGCGAAGGTTTTCGAATAAAGGAAAGAAGGCTCACACACCGGTAGACCTACACGTTAGGCAGTGTTTACCGGGTGGTTGAACTGCGTCATTAGCGTCAGTGAAGTCATAGTGATTTTTGCTGACTGATGGAGTACATACACATGTTTTCAGTTCGACCTCGTGCCCTCATTATGGGAGTGGCGGCAGCTCTGATGATGACGAGCGTGTGGAGCGGTGGCCCGGCACAGGCTGAGACCACCGCTCCGCCGCTCATGATCACGGAGATTGCGCCCGACAATACCGGCTCTGACGAATACGAATACTTCGAAATCCATAACACGACGGATGCGGCGATCAACCTTGCTGAACAGAAGTACTCTTTCGCTTACACTTACGCCGATTCCGATGACCGATCCCAGGACAAACAACTGACGGTTGACGACGCCAACCTGACCCTCAGCCCAGGCGAAACAATCATCATGTGGCTGTCCTACACGGCGAAGAACCTCGATTCCTTTGCTCGCACGGACGCAGATTTTCGCACCAACTGGTCCATGAGCAACACCGCCAGGATTGTGCGCATCACCGGCCAGGCAGGTATGGCCAATAAAGGTGAGCGCGGAATCCGGGTCCTCAAAGACGGGCAGACCGAATCGTGGTCGTACTACCCGGCCGGATCCGTTGGAGCCAACAAAGTCGCAGAATTCGCCGTATCAGACACCCAGTCGATGACGTTGCTGGCGTCGCAGGCCACTGCAACACCTGGCACTGTCCGCGACGAACAGTTCGTCCGCACCTCTCAGCCAGATCCGGGCGACCAGTCAGGTCAGCCAGACCCCGATGACCCCACGTCGGCACAGGACGCACCTGACACGGCAGCACCTCTGATGATCACCGAACTCGTACCCGACACAGATAACGTGTCCGGCTCAGATGGCTATGAGTTCATTGAGATTGCCAACACCACCGACCAGCCCATCGATTTCTCCAACTACACGCTCAGCTACCTGTACCCCGATTCGAAGAGCTCGGCACTGTGGCCCTCCACCCCTGACAACGTCGTGATCCAACCCGGAAAAACCCTGGTGTTCTGGATCAGGAACGGCAACAACAATGATCTGGGCGCAGCCGATTTCAACAAGCAGTGGGGTACGTCGCTGACTATGGGCCAGGACCTGGTGGAAATCTACTCAGGTGGCATGGCCAATGGTGGCGCTCGCGGCATGCAGATCCAGACGAATACCGGCACGGTCATTAACCGGGCCTACTACAACATGAACGGCAAAGAGGTCGAATACAACAAGGGATTCCATTTCTGCGTGAACACGGACGACCTCACCACACAGGGCCGCATTGGCACTCACCCGGCATCGCCGGGCACACTGATGGCTGCCCAGCTCCCCAGGCCCCTGGTCGCGCTGGCCGCAGACACGCAGGAACCGGCGCTGACAGATGCCACCCCATCCACAG
>OKOL01000240.1_pt1 | contig 17139 bp, 10 predicted proteins | sample 1611091 | NCBI WGS metagenome assembly OKOL01 (sample SAMN04436710, study PRJEB24849) | human gut metagenome | biome: human gut; feature: NICU; material: stool | host: Homo sapiens | place: USA: Saint Louis, MO | collected 2010-09-26
GCAAAGCCACAGCTTCTGGCGCAATCATACCGATGCGTTTCGGGGTTAAATCCGCGAACAGGATAAACAGCCCCGTCACCAGCGAGAAGGAGAGAATAAAGCTCAGCTGCTCGGAGAGTTCTGGCGACATATAGTGCGAGAAAAGGGCGGAAAAGGCGGGCGAAAATGCCGCATCGCCGACGATACCGCCAAGAATAGCGACGGCGTTCAGGCCAATTTGCACAACGGTGAAAAACATGCCGGGATTTTCCTGCATTTTCAATACGCGTTGTGCGTTGATACTGCCTTCATCAGCTAATAGCTTAAGTTTAATCTTACGTGATGCGGCAAGCGAGATCTCGGAGATGGAGAAGAACGCACTTACAGCGATCAGGCAGAATATAATGAATATACTGTTTAACATATCTTATCCGGCGAAACGCCAGATCCTCGGAAGGGAAGTTTATAAATCCGTGTGGTAACGTTTAATGAAAACCGGCTCGTAGCAGTGAGCCGATAAGTTCAGGGCTAGTATAGCGTAAGCTACTGTAAAGTCGCCAGAGGGTTCATTTTCAACTCCGACAAGTTCCCCCTACGCCAGCGTCGTCACGCGTCAGGCGGCAGGCAAACGCCGATCCCGCCAATCCCGCAGTAACCGTATGGATTTTTGTGCAGATACTGTTGGTGTTCATCTTCGGCGTAGTAAAACGGCGTCGCATGGGCGATTTCCGTGGTAATAGGGCGATGGTCTCCGGCGGCGGCCATTGCCGACTGAAAGCGCTCGCGACTGGCGTGAGCGGCGGCATTCTGTTCCGGCGTTAAGGGATAAATCGCAGAACGGTATTGCGTACCGTGATCGTTACCCTGTTGCATCCCCTGCGTCGGATCGTGATTTTCCCAGAAGGTCTGTAAAAGCTGCTCATAACGGATAACGGCAGGATCGTACACTATCCGTACTGCTTCGGCATGGCCGGTCTGCCCGGAGCAGACTTCCCGGTAGGTTGGATTAGGCGTGTAACCGCCTGCATACCCTGCCGCGGTGCTATATACGCCGGGCAATTGCCAGAATAAACGTTCTACGCCCCAGAAACAGCCCATAGCGAAGTAGGAGATCTCCATCCCGGCAGGGACATTGGTCATAGAGTGTTCATTTACCGCATGCAGAGCGGCGATCGGCATCGGGGTGTTGCGTCCTGGTAACGCATCTGCTTGAGTAACCAGATGTTTTTTATCAAATAAACTCATGGTGTCGCTCTCCCGAAAATCGGTCATTGGGGTTAAGGTTGTAACAAGAGGCGTATTTGCACACAATAACTACCGTGAATAGGTCTAAAGTAAAACATAAGAAATATTTTGGGTTTAGTCTGCTTTTTAATCCATATTACTGGATTTTTGTTAAGCCGTTTAACGGCGTTCCAGGGGCAGGAAAAAAAGGATATTCAGGAGAAAATGTGCGCTATATCCGACAGTTATGCTGTGTAAGCTTACTCTGCTTAAGCGGATCTGCCGTCGCCGCGAACGTCCGTCTACAGGTCGAGGGGTTATCGGGACAGCTGGAAAAGAACGTTCGCGCGCAGCTTTCTACGATTGAAAGTGATGAAGTGACGCCAGACCGTCGCTTTCGCGCACGCGTCGATGATGCCATCCGCGAAGGTCTGAAAGCGCTGGGCTATTACCAGCCGACCATTGAATTTGATCTCCGTCCACCGCCAAAGAAAGGGCGGCAGGTATTGATCGCCAAAGTCACGCCAGGCGTGCCGGTGTTAATTGGCGGCACCGATGTGGTATTGCGCGGCGGCGCGCGGACCGATAAAGACTATTTGAAATTGCTCGATACTCGCCCGGCTATTGGTACGGTACTGAACCAGGGCGATTATGAAAATTTCAAAAAGTCCTTAACCAGCATTGCGTTGCGTAAAGGTTATTTCGATAGCGAATTTACCAAAGCGCAGCTGGGCATTGCGCTCGGCCTGCATAAAGCCTTCTGGGATATTGATTATAACAGTGGCGAACGTTACCGCTTTGGGCATGTGACCTTTGAAGGATCACAAATCCGCGATGAATACCTGCAAAATCTGGTGCCGTTTAAAGAGGGCGATGAGTACGAATCGAAAGATCTGGCAGAACTGAACCGTCGACTTTCTGCTACCGGCTGGTTTAACTCGGTGGTGGTGGCTCCACAATTTGATAAAGCGCGCGAAACGAAAGTATTACCATTGACGGGCGTGGTTTCGCCGCGAACAGAAAACACCATCGAAACCGGCGTCGGTTACTCTACGGACGTGGGACCGCGCGTGAAAGCGACGTGGAAAAAGCCGTGGATGAACTCTTACGGTCACAGTTTGACCACCAGTACCAGTATTTCCGCGCCGGAACAGATCCTCGACTTCAGCTATAAAATGCCGCTGCTGAAGAATCCGCTGGAACAATATTATTTGGTGCAGGGCGGTTTTAAGCGCACTGACCTGAACGATACCGAGTCTGACTCCACTACGCTGGTGGCTTCTCGCTACTGGGATCTCTCCAGCGGCTGGCAGCGTGCCATTAACCTGCGCTGGAGTTTCGACCACTTTACCCAGGGTGAAATTACCAACACCACGATGCTGTTTTATCCTGGGGTGATGATTAGCCGCACGCGTTCTCGTGGTGGCCTGATGCCAACCTGGGGCGACTCGCAACGCTACTCTATCGACTACTCCAACACGGCCTGGGGCTCGGATGTTGATTTCTCCGTTTTCCAGGCGCAGAACGTCTGGATCCGCACACTGTACGATCGCCATCGTTTTGTGACACGCGGCACGCTGGGCTGGATTGAAACGGGTGATTTCGACAAAGTACCGCCGGATCTGCGTTTCTTCGCCGGGGGCGATCGCAGTATTCGCGGCTACAAATACAAATCTATCGCCCCGAAATACGCCAACGGTGACCTGAAAGGGGCCTCGAAGCTGATAACCGGATCGCTGGAATACCAGTACAACGTGACCGGAAAATGGTGGGGCGCGGTGTTTGTCGATAGCGGCGAAGCGGTAAGCGATATTCGCCGCAGCGACTTTAAAACCGGTACCGGTGTCGGCGTGCGCTGGGAATCGCCGGTCGGGCCAATCAAACTCGATTTTGCCGTGCCGGTCGCGGATAAAGACGAACACGGGTTACAGTTTTACATCGGTCTGGGGCCAGAATTATGAGTTTATGGAAAAAAATCAGCCTCGGCGTGGTTATCGTTATCTTACTGTTGCTGGGATCGGTGGCGTTTCTGGTGGGCACCACCAGCGGCCTGCATCTGGTATTTAAAGCGGCGGATCGCTGGGTGCTAGGACTGGATATTGGCAAGGTCACCGGCGGCTGGCGTGATCTCACCTTGTCTGACGTTCGTTATGAGCAGCCAGGCGTGGCGGTAAAAGCGGGCAATCTGCATCTGGCGGTCGGGCTTGAGTGCCTGTGGAACAGTAGCGTTTGTATTAATGATCTGGCGCTGAAAGACATTCAGGTCAACATCGACAGTAAAAAAATGCCTCCTTCTGAACAGGTTGAAGAAGAGGAAGATAGCGGTCCGTTGGATCTCTCCACGCCGTATCCCATTACCCTGACACGGGTGGCGCTGGACAACGTCAACATCAAGATTGATGACACCACGGTATCGGTGATGGACTTCACCTCCGGCCTGAACTGGCAGGAGAAAACCCTGACCCTGAAACCGACATCGCTGAAAGGCCTGTTGATTGCTTTGCCGAAAGTGGCGGAAGCGGCACAGGAAGAAGTGGTCGAACCGAAAATTGAAAATCCGCAGCCGGAGGAAAAGCCGCTCGGCGAAACGCTGAAAGATCTCTTTTCTCGCCCGGTATTGCCGGAAATGACCGACGTGCATTTGCCGCTTAACCTGAACATTGAAGAGTTTAAGGGCGAGCAGCTGCGCGTGACGGGCGACACGGACATCACCGTGAGCACCATGCTGCTGAAAGTGAGCAGCATTGACGGCAATACTAAACTGGACGCCCTGGATATCGACTCCAGTCAAGGGATCGTCAACGCCAGCGGCACGGCGCAGCTGTCAGACAACTGGCCGGTGGATATCACCCTCAACAGCACACTGAACGTGGAGCCGTTGAAAGGTGAAAAGGTGAAGCTGAAAGTGGGCGGCGCGCTGCGCGAACAGCTGGAGATAGGCGTTAACCTTTCCGGTCCGGTGGATATGGATTTACGCGCCCAGACGCGACTGGCGGAAGCCGGATTGCCGCTCAACGTGGAAGTGAACAGCAAACAGCTTTACTGGCCGTTCACTGGTGAGAAGCAGTATCAGGCGGATGATCTGAAACTGAAACTTACCGGCAAAATGACCGATTACGCGATCTCTATGCGCACGGCTGTTAAGGGCCAGGAGATCCCGCCAGCCACCATTACCCTTGATGCCAAAGGTAATGAACAGCAGGTCAATCTCGACAAACTTACCGTCGCGGCGCTGGAAGGGAAAACGGAACTTAAGGCGTTGCTCGACTGGCAGCAGGCCATTAGTTGGCGCGGTGAGCTAACGCTTAACGGCATTAACACCGCCAAAGAGATCCCGGAGTGGCCGTCGAAACTCAATGGCTTGATTAAAACCCGCGGTAGCCTGTACGGCGGCACCTGGCAGATGGAGGTGCCAGAACTGAAGCTGACCGGTAACGTCAAACAGAACAAAGTGAACGTTGACGGCACGCTGAAAGGCAACAGTTATATGCAGTGGATGATCCCAGGGCTGCATCTGGAACTGGGGCCAAACAGTGCCGAAGTGAAAGGCGAGCTGGGGGTAAAAGATCTCAATCTTGATGCCACCATCAACGCGCCGGGGCTGGATAACGCGCTGCCGGGGCTTGGCGGTACAGCGAAAGGGCTGGTGAAAGTACGCGGCACGGTGGAAGCGCCACAACTACTGGCAGATATCACCGCGCGCGGCCTGCGCTGGCAGGCACTTTCCGTGGCGCAGGTTCGCGTGGAAGGCGACATTAAATCCACCGATCAGATCGCCGGGAAACTCGACGTACGCGTTGAGCAAATTTCGCAACCGGATGTAAATATCAACCTCGTCACCCTGAATGCCAAAGGCAGTGAAAAGCAGCACGAGCTACAGTTGCGGATTCAGGGCGAGCCTGTCTCCGGGCAGCTTAATCTGGCAGGAAGTTTTGATCGCAAAGAAGAACGCTGGAAGGGAACTCTTAGCAATACCCGCTTCCAGACGCCGGTCGGCCCGTGGTCGCTGACCCGCGATATTGCGCTGGATTACCGCAATAAGGAGCAAAAAATCAGCATCGGGCCACACTGCTGGCTTAACCCGAATGCGGAACTGTGCGTGCCGCAAACTATCGATGCGGGTGCCGAAGGGCGTGCGGTGGTGAATCTCAACCGCTTCGACCTGGCCATGCTGAAACCATTTATGCCAGAAACCACTCAGGCCAGCGGTCTCTTCACGGGTAAAGCGGACGTTGCCTGGGACACCACGAAAGAGGGGCTGCCGCAGGGCAGTATCACCCTTTCGGGGCGTAATGTGCAGGTGACGCAAACCGTCAACGATGCGGCGCTGCCCGTGGCGTTTCAGACGCTGAATCTGACGGCGGAATTGCGTAACAACCGTGCCGAATTGGGCTGGACCATCCGCCTGACCAATAACGGCCAGTTTGATGGACAGGTGCAGGTGACCGATCCGCAAGGCCGCCGTAATCTTGGTGGCAACGTCAATATCCGTAACTTCAACCTTGCGATGATAAACCCTATCTTTACCCGTGGGGAAAAAGCAGCGGGGATGGTGAGTGCCAACTTGCGTCTGGGTGGTGATGTGCAAAGCCCGCAGTTGTTTGGTCAGCTTCAGGTTACGGGGGTGGATATCGACGGCAACTTTATGCCGTTTGATATGCAACCAAGCCAGCTTGCGGTCAACTTTAACGGTATGCGCTCGACGCTTGCAGGTACCGTGCGGACCCAGCAGGGTGAAATCTACCTGAACGGTGATGCCGACTGGAGCCAGATTGAAAACTGGCGGGCGCGGGTAACAGCGAAGGGCAGTAAAGTGCGTATCACCGTGCCGCCGATGGTACGAATGGATGTATCGCCAGATGTTGTATTCGAGGCTACACCAAACCTGTTTACCCTCGATGGTCGCGTGGATGTTCCGTGGGCGCGCATCGTGGTGCACGATCTGCCGGAAAGCGCAGTAGGCGTTTCCAGCGATGTGGTGATGCTTAACGATAACCTGCAACCGGAAGAGCCGAAAACGGCGTCGATTCCGATTAACAGTAACCTGATTGTCCACGTTGGCAACAATGTGCGCATTGACGCCTTTGGCCTGAAAGCGCGGCTGACGGGCGATCTCAACGTCGTTCAGGACAAACAAGGGCTGGGCCTGAACGGGCAGATCAACATCCCTGAAGGGCGCTTCCATGCCTATGGTCAGGATCTGATTGTGCGTAAGGGTGAGCTACTGTTCTCTGGTCCGCCAGATCAACCGTATCTTAATATCGAAGCTATTCGTAACCCGGATGCTACAGAAGACGACGTCATCGCCGGAGTTCGCGTCACTGGTCTGGCGGACGAACCGAAAGCGGAGATCTTCTCTGACCCGGCGATGTCGCAACAAGCTGCATTGTCTTATTTGCTACGTGGACAAGGGCTGGAGAGCGATCAGAGCGACAGTGCGGCAATGACCTCGATGCTGATTGGCCTGGGGGTTGCGCAAAGTGGCCAGATTGTGGGTAAAATCGGCGAGACGTTTGGCGTAAGCAATTTAGCGCTCGACACCGAGGGAGTTGGCGACTCCTCCCAGGTGGTGGTCAGCGGCTATGTATTGCCAGGCCTGCAAGTGAAATACGGCGTGGGTATATTTGACTCTATAGCAACACTCACGTTACGTTATCGCCTGATGCCTAAGCTATATCTGGAAGCCGTGTCTGGTGTAGACCAGGCACTGGATTTGCTCTATCAGTTCGAGTTTTAGCAATGCGAATATTTGTCTACGGCAGTTTACGCCACAAACAAGGCAACAGTCACTGGATGACCAATGCCCAGTTACTGGGCGATTTCAGTATTGATAACTACCAGTTGTATAGCTTGGGCCACTATCCAGGCGCAGTTCCGGGGAACGGAACAGTACACGGTGAAGTTTATCGTATTGACAACGCCACGCTGGCCGAACTTGATGCCTTGCGCACCAGGGGCGGTGAATACGCGCGCCAGTTGATTCAGACGCCGTACGGGAGTGCATGGATGTACGTTTATCAACGACCCGTCGATGGATTAAAGCTAATTGAAAGCGGCGACTGGTTAGACAGGGATAAGTAATAATAAAAGCACGCCACCTTCGGGTGGCGTTGTTTTATCCACCAGCCTGAATATATTCCGAATTTGACGCCATTCTTATCTTTTCTTAAATGCTGATTTGTTGCGCAGTGTTATAAACACCTGGCACGCTCAACAAGGACGCGACCACAATGAAAAAATCTCTTCTGGCTGTAATGCTGACAGGACTGTTTGCTCTCGTTTCTCTTCCCGCTCTGGGAAATGTCAATCTCGAACAATTAAAGCAAAAAGCTGAAAGTGGAGAAGCTAAAGCACAGTTGGAGCTGGGATATCACTATTTTCAGGGTAATGAAACGACAAAGGATCTCACCCAGGCGATGGACTGGTTTCGCCGTGCCGCAGAGCAGGGATACACCCCGGCAGAATATGTACTGGGGTTACGCTATATGAACGGTGAAGGTGTGCCGCAAGATTATGCTCAGGCAGTTATCTGGTACAAAAAAGCGGCACTGAAGGGGCTTCCGCAAGCGCAGCAGAATCTGGGTGTAATGTACCATGAAGGTAATGGCGTGAAGGTTGATAAAGCCGAATCTGTGAAATGGTTTCGCCTGGCAGCAGAGCAAGGTCGTGACAGCGGCCAGCAAAGTATGGGAGACGCATATTTTGAAGGCGATGGTGTGACGCGGGATTACGTTATGGCACGTGAGTGGTATAGCAAAGCAGCGGAACAAGGTAACGTCTGGTCCTGTAACCAGCTTGGTTATATGTATTCCAGAGGTTTAGGCGTTGAAAGAAACGATGCCATATCGGCACAATGGTATCGAAAATCAGCGACATCAGGCGACGAGTTGGGGCAGCTTAATTTAGCTGATATGTACTATTTCGGTATCGGTGTTACTCAGGATTACACTCAGTCACGGTTATTATTTTCCCAGTCGGCAGAGCAGGGAAATGCTATTGCGCAGTTTCGTCTGGGAGATATATTGGAGCAAGGTTTGGCGGGAGCGAAAGAGCCGTTAAAAGCACTGGAGTGGTACCGTAAATCGGCAGAACAGGGAAATTCCGATGGTCAGTATTATTTGGCACATCTGTATGATAAAGGCGCAGAAGGTGTAGCAAAAAATCGAGAACAAGCCATCTCCTGGTACACGAAATCGGCAGAACAGGGGGATGCTACCGCACAGGCTAATCTCGGCGCTATTTACTTCAGACTTGGTTCAGAAGAAGAACATAAAAAGGCGGTGGAATGGTTTCGCAAGGCCGCCGCAAAGGGTGAGAAAGCGGCGCAATTTAATTTGGGTAATGCTTTACTCCAGGGAAAAGGTGTTAAAAAAGATGAGCAACAGGCCGCAATCTAGATGCGAAAAGCCGCAGAGCAAGGATTAAGTGCAGCGCAGGTACAATTAGGTGAAATCTATTATTATGGCTTGGGCGTAGAACGTGATTATGTGCAGGCCTGGGCGTGGTTCGATACCGCATCGACCAATGATATGAATCTTTTTGGTACAGAAAACCGCAACATTACAGAGAAAAAACTGACTACCAAACAACTGCAACAGGCTGAATTATTATCGCAACAATATATAGAAAAATATGCCACGGAAGCCTGGGCGAGAATGCAAAAGCTTAAAGCGCAATCAGCGGTAAAGACGGGTAATAAATAACGGGTAACTGTCAGATCAGGTCTGCGCTAATACAGCTCAACCAATGCCACCTGCGGGTGGCGTTATTTTTTTGCGAGACGACGCGTATTCTTTTTTGTAACTTCCTCGCCTTTTGCTTTTCCTTCCGAGCCGCTTTCCATATCCGTTAACGCATGTAAAACTCTGCTGGCGTTAACAAATGTGCAGGGGTAAAACGGGGGCACGCTTTGAACGGTGAGTATGAGTGAGGCCGGCTAACTTCCAGCAAGTGGCTATGAACAGCAAAATGGTGGTCGAGTTTAGCTTGTTCTTACCGTTCAAGCCTTTCAACTGCTGAAAATAATAATAGTGGAGTAGAGAGTTTATAAATTGCGGGCATAAAAAAACCCTTACTAACCGAAGCCCGGTGTTCAGGGTTATTGCGCCAGAAGAACTTATTTATTCTTGGCGCGCTCGAAGGAAGCAACGATTTCAGCTTTAGCGGCTTCTGCGTTTTCCCAACCTTCAACTTTAACCCACTTGCCTTTTTCGAGGTCTTTGTAGTGCTCGAAGAAGTGAGCGATTTGCGCTTTCAGCAGCTCTGGCAGATCGTTAACGTCTTTAATGTGATCGTATTCTTTGCTCAGCTTGGTGTGCGGAACAGCAATCAGTTTCGCATCTTCACCGGCTTCGTCGGTCATTTTCAGTACGCCAACCGGACGGCAGCGGATCACAGAACCCGGCTGCAGCGGGTACGGAGTCGGGACCAGTACGTCAACCGGGTCACCGTCCAGAGACAGAGTGTGGTTGATGTAACCGTAGTTGCACGGATAGAACATCGCGGTGGACATGAAGCGGTCAACGAACAGTGCGCCGCTCTCTTTGTCGATTTCGTATTTGATCGGATCTGCGTTAGCCGGGATCTCAATAACAACGTAGATGTCTTCCGGCAGATCTTTACCCGCAGGGACGTTGAGTAAGCTCATGTCTGTTTCCTTTAAAAATATGTGGCAAACAAGTGCCGAGTATTATAGCCAACTCGCGCCGAATGTCTTCGCTTGTTTTCGTCTTCATTTTCCTTTTTCGCCAGTTTTAAGACGGTATACAGAGCAGGAAAATCCATAACCGTAGCCGCATTTTTCATAGTGAGATGAAAGCGATTACAAACTTGTGATTAACGTTTTATTTACTTTTTTGAAGTGTGATGTAACGCAATCCGTTACATAACGAATTGTCTATAGTTTTTTCGCGAACATCTTTTCACCAATAATAATTACCCCGACGAGGACAACCCTATGTGGAAACGCTTACTTGTAGTCTCTGCAGTCTCGGCAGCCATGTCGTCTATGGCGTTGGCCGCTCCATTAACAGTAGGATTTTCGCAGGTCGGATCGGAATCCGGCTGGCGCGCCGCAGAAACCAATGTGGCGAAAAGTGAAGCCGAAAAACGCGGTATCACACTGAAAATTGCCGATGGTCAGCAAAAGCAGGAAAACCAGATTAAAGCGGTACGTTCCTTCGTCGCACAAGGGGTGGATGCGATCTTTATCGCTCCGGTGGTGGCGACGGGTTGGGAACCGGTATTAAAAGAGGCGAAAGATGCCGAAATCCCGGTCTTCTTGCTTGACCGTTCCATCGATGTGAAAGACAAATCTCTCTATATGACCACCGTTACTGCCGACAACATCCTCGAAGGCAAGTTGATTGGTGACTGGCTGGTAAAAGAGGTCAATGGCAAACCGTGTAACGTGGTTGAGTTGCAGGGCACCGTTGGGGCCAGCGTCGCCATTGACCGTAAGAAAGGCTTTGCCGAAGCCATTAAGAATGCGCCAAATATCAAAATTATCCGCTCGCAGTCAGGTGACTTCACCCGCAGCAAAGGCAAAGAAGTGATGGAGAGCTTTATCAAAGCGGAAAACAACGGCAAAAACATCTGCATGGTTTACGCCCATAACGATGACATGGTGATTGGTGCAATTCAGGCAATTAAAGAAGCGGGCCTGAAACCGGGCAAAGATATCCTGACAGGCTCTATCGACGGCGTGCCGGACATCTACAAAGCGATGATTGATGGCGAAGCGAACGCCAGCGTTGAACTGACGCCGAACATGGCAGGTCCTGCTTTCGATGCGCTGGAGAAATACAAAAAAGACGGCACCATGCCTGAAAAGCTGACGTTAACCAAATCCACCCTTTATCTGCCTGATACCGCAAAAGAAGAGTTAGAGAAGAAGAAAAATATGGGGTATTGAGGGTTGCTATGCCTGATGCCGATTCGTAGGCCGGATAAGGCGCTCGCGCCGCATCCGGCGGTTGTGCGCTGAAGCCTGATGCGACGCTTACCGCGTCTTATCATGCCTACTGGGAGCACGCTTTACACCGGGGGAAACCATGACGACCGACCAACACCAGGAAATCCTCCGCACCGAAGGATTAAGTAAATTTTTCCCCGGTGTCAAAGCGTTAGACAACGTTGATTTCAGCCTGCGCCGTGGTGAAATCATGGCGCTGCTCGGTGAAAACGGGGCGGGAAAATCGACGCTCATCAAAGCATTAACCGGTGTATACCACGCCGATCGCGGCACTATCTGGCTGGAAGGCCAGGCTATCTCACCGAAAAACACCGCCCACGCACAACAACTCGGCATCGGCACCGTCTATCAGGAAGTCAACCTGCTACCCAATATGTCGGTCGCTGATAATCTATTCATAGGTCGCGAACCCAAACGTTTCGGCCTTCTACGCCGTAAAGAGATAGAAAAGCGCGCCACCGAACTGATGGCATCTTACGGTTTCTCCCTCGACGTGCGCGAACCGCTCAACCGCTTTTCAGTCGCGATGCAGCAAATCGTCGCCATTTGCCGGGCTATCGATCTCTCCGCCAAAGTGCTGATCCTCGATGAACCCACCGCCAGTCTCGACACTCAGGAAGTAGAGTTACTGTTTGGCCTGATGCGTCAACTTCGCGATCGCGGCGTCAGTCTGATCTTCGTCACTCATTTTCTCGATCAGGTTTATCAGGTTAGCGATCGGATCACCGTCTTACGTAACGGCAGTTTCGTAGGCTGTCGGGAAACGCGCGAGCTACCGCAGATCGAACTGGTAAAAATGATGCTGGGGCGTGAACTGGACACCCACGCGCTTCAGCGTGCCGGGAGAACATTGCTGAGCGACAAACCTGTTGCCGCGTTCAAAAATTACGGCAAAAAAGGAACGATCGCGCCGTTTGATCTCGAAGTACGCCCCGGCGAGATCGTCGGTCTGGCAGGCTTGCTGGGATCAGGACGTACCGAAACCGCCGAAGTGATCTTCGGTATCAAACCTGCTGATAGCGGCACGGCGTTGATCAAAGGCAAACTGCAAACGCTACGCTCGCCACATCAGGCTTCGGTACTGGGCATCGGCTTCTGCCCGGAAGACAGGAAAACCGATGGCATTATCGCCGCCGCCTCGGTGCGGGAAAATATCATCCTCGCTCTCCAGGCCCAGCGCGGCTGGCTGCGACCAATTTCCCGCAAAGAGCAGCAAGAGATTGCCGAACGCTTTATTCGCCAGCTTGGCATTCGCACACCTTCCACCGAACAACCGATTGAATTTCTCTCCGGCGGCAATCAGCAAAAAGTGTTGCTTTCACGTTGGCTACTGACCCGACCGCAATTTCTGATTCTCGACGAGCCAACGCGCGGAATTGATGTTGGTGCCCACGCCGAGATCATCCGCCTGATTGAAACGCTGTGCGCCGATGGGCTGGCGCTGCTGGTGATCTCCTCCGAGCTGGAAGAGCTGGTGGGCTATGCCGATCGGGTGATTATCATGCGCGATCGCAAACAGGTGGCGGAGATCCCGCTGGCAGAGCTTTCCGTTCCGGCGATCATGAACGCCATTGCGGCGTAAGGAGAACAGTGTGATGCCTCAATCTCTCCCGGACACTACGCCGCCGAAAAGGCGTTTTCGCTGGCCAACAGGAATGCCGCAGCTGGCGGCACTGTTGCTGGTGCTGCTGGTTGATAGCCTGGTGGCCCCACATTTCTGGCAGGTGGTGCTTCAGGATGGGCGTTTGTTCGGTAGCCCTATCGACATTCTTAACCGTGCGGCCCCCGTTGCGCTACTGGCGATTGGCATGACGCTGGTTATCGCCACCGGTGGGATTGATCTCTCCGTAGGGGCGGTGATGGCTATCGCCGGAGCCACAACGGCTGCGATGACGGTCGCGGGATTCAGCCTGCCAATTGTTTTGTTAAGCGCCCTGGGCACTGGCATCCTGGCGGGATTGTGGAACGGCATACTGGTAGCGATCCTCAAAATTCAGCCGTTTGTCGCCACCCTGATCCTGATGGTCGCCGGGCGCGGCGTGGCGCAACTGATCACCTCCGGACAGATCGTCACATTTAACTCACCGGATCTCTCCTGGTTCGGCAGTGGATCGCTGTTGTTCCTGCCAGCGCCAGTCATTATTGCGGTGCTGACGCTTCTCCTGTTCTGGCTGTTGACCCGCAAAACGGCACTGGGGATGTTTATCGAAGCCGTTGGTATCAACATTCGGGCGGCAAAAAATGCCGGGGTAAACACGCGGATCATCGTCATGCTCACCTACGTGTTGAGCGGGCTATGTGCGGCGATTGCGGGCATTATCGTGGCGGCGGATATTCGCGGTGCCGATGCCAACAATGCCGGATTATGGCTGGAGCTGGACGCCATTCTTGCAGTGGTGATTGGCGGCGGATCGCTGATGGGCGGGCGCTTTAACCTGCTGCTTTCGGTGGTGGGGGCGCTGATTATTCAGGGAATGAACACCGGAATTTTGCTTTCTGGCTTTCCGCCGGAGATGAACCAGGTGGTGAAAGCGGTGGTGGTGCTTTGCGTGCTGATTGTTCAGTCGCAACGCTTTATCAGTCTGATTAAAGGGGTACGTAACCGTGATAAAACGTAATTTGCCACTGATGATCACCATCGGCGTCTTTGTGTTGGGTTATATCTACTGTCTGACCCAGTTTCCCGGTTTTGCTTCCACAAGAGTGATCTGCAATATCCTGACCGATAATGCCTTTCTTGGGATAATCGCCGTTGGCATGACCTTTGTGATCCTCTCCGGTGGGATCGATCTCTCCGTCGGTTCGGTGATCGCCTTTACCGGCGTGTTTCTGGCAAAAGTGATTGGCGATTTCGGCCTCTCGCCGCTGCTGGCGTTTCCGCTGGTGTTGGTGATGGGCTGTGCCTTCGGCGCATTTATGGGACTTCTGATCGACGCCCTGAAGATCCCGGCGTTTATCATTACTTTGGCCGGAATGTTCTTTTTGCGTGGCGTCAGCTATCTCGTTTCGGAAGAGTCGATCCCGATAAACCATCCTGTTTATGACACGCTCTCAAGCCTTGCGTGGAAAATCCCTGGCGGCGGTCGCTTAAGTGCGATGGGACTGCTGATGCTGGCGGTGGTGGTTATCGGCATATTCCTCGCGCATCGTACCCGTTTTGGTAATCAGGTATACGCCATTGGCGGCAACGCAACGTCGGCAAACCTGATGGGGATTTCCACTTGCAGCACCACTATTCGCATTTATATGCTCTCCACCGGACTGGCAACGCTGGCGGGGATTGTCTTCTCGATTTATACCCAGGCCGGATATGCACTGGCGGGCGTAGGTGTGGAACTGGATGCTATCGCCTCAGTGGTAATTGGCGGTACGCTTTTGAGTGGTGGCGTTGGAACGGTATTAGGGACGCTTTTTGGCGTGGCGATTCAGGGACTGATTCAGACTTACATAAACTTTGATGGCACGCTGAGTTCCTGGTGGACGAAAATCGCCATCGGTATTTTGTTGTTTATTTTTATAGCATTACAGCGTGGATTAACGGTGCTGTGGGAGAATCGTCAGAGTTCGCCAGTGACAAGAGTCAACATTGCGCAGCGATAAAAACGCCTCTCCGTGTGGAGAGGCGCAGGAGCTTACGCGTCCGGGAACTCACGGATAAAGCGTTCGACATCTTCAACCATATGGTCGTTGCCGACAAAGAACGAACGGCGCTGGTGCAGGGTTTCCGGGATAATATCCAGAATACGCTCTTTGCCATCGCTCGCTTTACCGCCCGCTTGTTCCGCCAGGAATGCCATCGGGTTGCACTCATACAGTAAACGTAGTTTACCGTCCGGGTGGCTGGCGGTGCTTGGGTAGAGATAAATACCGCCTTTCAGCAGGTTACGGTGGAAATCCGCGACCAGTGAACCGATATAACGTGAGGTATACGGGCGGTTGGTGGATTTATCTTCTTCCTGGCAGAATTTAATGTACTTCTTCACCCCGTTCGGAAACTTAATGTAGTTTCCTTCGTTGATGGAGTAGGTTTTGCCTTTCTCCGGGAAGCGCATCCGTTCCTGGCACAGGCAGAAAACACCCAGCGAAGGATCATAAGTAAAGGCGTGAACACCGCATCCGGTGGTGTAAACCAGCATAGTAGAGGAGCCGTATACCACGTAACCTGCCGCAACCTGTTTGTTACCAGGCTGGAGGAAATCTTCTTCCGTTACCGGCGTGCCAACAGGCGTAACGCGGCGGTAGATGGAGAAAATGGTACCGACAGAGACGTTAACATCGATGTTGGACGAGCCATCCAGTGGGTCCATCAGCACCACGTATTTTGCGTGTTCACAGCCTTCAAAGACGACAATCTCATCTTCTTCTTCAGAGGCAATGCCCGCAACGATATCGCGTGCTTTCAGTGCGGCTTTCAGTTTCTCATTAGCGAACAGGTCGAGTTTCTGCTGAACCTCGCCCTGCACGTTCTCAGCACCGCTGGCACCCAGGATATCAACCAGTCCTGCTTTGTTGATATCGCGATGGATAATCTTGGCGCCCAGTTTTATTGCCGACAGCAAAGCAGTGAGCTCACCGGTAGCATGAGAAAACTCGTGCTGCTTTTCGACAATAAATTCACCTAACGTTTTCATAAAACTTTCCCTGCAATGTTTATGGAGTAAAGCGACCGCAACAATCTTAACAAATAATCCCAATGTTGCGCTCAGGTGAATCGCGCCAGCAAATTACGGATTATCCTGAAATGCGTTTCTCACTTGCCCGACATATGCGTAAAATGAGCGCCAGATTAAAAAAGGATAGTGACGTATGCGCATTCATATTTTAGGAATTTGTGGCACGTTTATGGGCGGTCTGGCGATGCTGGCGCGCCAGTTAGGCCATGAAGTAACGGGTTCGGACGCCAATGTGTATCCGCCGATGAGCACCTTACTTGAGAAGCAAGGCATTGAACTGATTCAGGGTTACGATGCCAGCCAGCTCGATCCACAGCCGGATCTGGTGATTATTGGTAACGCCATGACCCGTGGAAATCCGTGTGTGGAAGCGGTACTGGAAAAAAACATCCCTTATATGTCAGGTCCGCAGTGGCTGCACGATTTTGTGCTGCGCGACCGCTGGGTGCTGGCCGTTGCCGGTACACACGGCAAAACCACCACGGCGGGAATGGCGACCTGGATTCTGGAACAATGCGGTTACAAACCGGGATTTGTGATCGGCGGTGTGCCGGGGAACTTTGAGGTTTCGGCGCGTCTGGGCGAAAGCGATTTCTTTGTTATCGAAGCGGATGAGTACGACTGCGCCTTCTTCGACAAACGCTCTAAATTTGTCCATTACTGCCCGCGTACGCTGATCCTCAACAACCTTGAGTTCGATCACGCCGATATCTTTGACGACCTGAAAGCGATCCAGAAACAGTTCCACCATCTGGTGCGTATCGTTCCGGGGCAGGGCCGTATTATCTGGCCGGAAAACGATATCAACCTGAAACAGACCATGGCGATGGGCTGTTGGAGCGAGCAGGAGCTGGTGGGCGAGCAAGGTCACTGGCAGGCGAAAAAGCTGACCACTGACGCTTCTGAATGGGAAGTCTTGCTGGATGGCGAAAAAGTGGGCGAAGTGAAATGGTCGCTGGTAGGCGAACATAATATGCACAATGGCCTGATGGCGATTGCGGCGGCTCGCCATGTTGGTGTAGCGCCGGCAGATGCCGCTAACGCGCTGGGTTCGTTTATTAACGCTCGTCGCCGTCTGGAGTTGCGTGGTGAAGCGAATGGCGTCACGGTATATGACGATTTTGCCCATCACCCGACGGCGATTCTGGCAACGCTTGCGGCGCTGCGTGGCAAAGTTGGTGGTACGGCGCGCATTATTGCCGTGCTGGAACCGCGCTCAAACACCATGAAAATGGGGATCTGCAAAGACGATCTGGCACCTTCATTAGGTCGTGCCGATGAAGTCTTCCT
>OKOL01000243.1_pt1 | contig 16951 bp, 19 predicted proteins | sample 1611091 | NCBI WGS metagenome assembly OKOL01 (sample SAMN04436710, study PRJEB24849) | human gut metagenome | biome: human gut; feature: NICU; material: stool | host: Homo sapiens | place: USA: Saint Louis, MO | collected 2010-09-26
AGGCTGGCGTAAGTGAAGAGGGTGCCGATCCCGCCTTCGATATCGACCCAGCTGTCTGCTTTCGTCGCCCCGGTCTGGGCGGACAGGGCATAAAACGTCTCTTTCTCGCTAAGCAGGTGCTTTGCCACCGCCTTCAGCATGGCCGCGCGTTCGATAAAGGTCATCGCGTGAAGCGCTTCGCCGCCGCGCTCAATCGCATAGCGACGGGCGGCCGCCATGTCCAGCCCTTCGCTGGTCACGCTCCACAGCGCTTCGCCACTGATGGCGTGATGAATAGTGCGTTCGCGGCCCCGGCCAGACTGCCAGGTGCCGGACAAGAAGCTGGCTAACTGCTGCATCGCTTATCTCCAAGTGTTACGTGGTTTACCCATTAATAGTTTGATCGTGAATCATAAAAATCAAGCCGAGTTTTTAATGAATTGTTAACGATGTGATCTGGATGGATGAATCACAGAATACCAAGGCCCGCTTATCAAGGCTTTCAGCAAAAGCCTTGCGAGCAGCATCACAAAACAAGCAAACAATTCTTGGGGTTATATTTAACCTTTGTGTAACTTTTAAAAAACAAAGTGATTCAGCATTACGCTTTAATTTGCAAACTAACGAATCATAAAGGTGATGACGTGACGCAAGAACAACGGTTTGAGCAGCGCATAGCGCAGGAGACGGCGATTGAGCCTCAGGACTGGATGCCTGACGCCTACCGTAAGACGTTGATCCGCCAGATTGGCCAGCATGCGCACTCCGAAATTGTCGGCATGCTGCCGGAAGGGAACTGGATCGCCCGCGCCCCGACGCTGCGCCGTAAGGCGATCCTGCTGGCGAAGGTGCAGGACGAAGCCGGACACGGGCTTTACCTCTACAGCGCGGCGGAAACGCTGGGCTGCGCGCGGGAAGACATCTACCAGAAGATGCTCGACGGCAAGATGAAATACTCCTCCATCTTCAACTATCCGACCCTGAGCTGGGCCGATATCGGCGTGATCGGCTGGCTGGTGGACGGCGCGGCCATCGTCAATCAGGTGGCGCTGTGCCGAACCTCCTACGGTCCGTATGCCCGCGCGATGGTGAAAATCTGTAAAGAAGAGAGCTTCCACCAGCGTCAGGGCTTTGAAGCCTGCATGGCGCTGGCGCAGGGCAGCGAGGCTCAGCGCCAGATGCTGCAGGACGCCATCAACCGCTTCTGGTGGCCGGCGCTGATGATGTTCGGACCGAACGACGACAATTCGCCGAACAGCGCCCGCAGCCTGGCGTGGAAAATCAAACGTTTCGGCAACGACGAGCTGCGCCAGCGCTTTGTCGACAACACGGTGCCGCAGGTGGAGATGCTGGGCATGACGGTGCCCGATCCCGACCTGCGTTTTGATGAAGAGCGCGGTCATTATCGCTTCGGCGAGATCGACTGGCAGGAGTTTGACGAGGTCATTAACGGGCGCGGCATCTGCAACCACGAACGCCTGGCCGCGAAACGTAAAGCCTGGGAAGAGGGCGCGTGGGTGCGGGAAGCCGCGCTGGCGCACGCCGAAAAACAGCGCGCCCGTCAGGCCGCTTAAGAGGAAATAACCATGAGCAATGTCTACTGGCCGCTGTACGAAGTGTTCGTACGCAGCAAACAGGGGTTGTCCCACCGTCACGTGGGCAGCCTGCATGCCGCCGACGATCGCATGGCGCTGGAAAATGCGCGTGATGCCTATACCCGCCGCAGCGAAGGCTGTTCTATCTGGGTGGTGAAGGCGAGCGAGATTGTCGCCTCCCAGCCGGAAGAGCGCGGCGAGTTCTTCGACCCGGCGGAAAGCAAGGTTTACCGCCACCCGACGTTCTACACGATCCCTGACGGCATCGAGCATATGTGAGGCAAAGAATGAATTCAGTGACTGCCTATGCCCTGCGTCTGGGCGACAACGGTCTGGTGCTTTCTCAGCGTCTCGGCGCCTGGTGCGGACACGCGCCGGAGCTGGAGATCGACCTCGCGCTCGCCAATATCGGTCTCGACCTGCTGGGCCAGGCGCGCAATTTCCTGACCTATGCCGCGGAGCGGGAAGGCCAGGGCGATGAAGACACGCTGGCGTTTGGCCGCGACGAGCGCCAGTTCCGCAATGTGCTGCTGGTGGAGCAGCCGAACGGCAGCTTCGCCGACACCATTGCCCGCCAGTACCTGATGGATGCCTGGAACGTGGCGCTGTATGAACGCCTGACCCAAAGCCGCGACGGCCAGCTTGCCGCCATTGCCGCCAAGGCGATTAAAGAGGCGCGCTACCACCTGCGCTTCAGCCGCGGCTGGCTGGTGCGGCTGGGCGACGGGACAGAAACGTCTGCGCAAAAAATGCAGCAGGCCATCGAGAGCCTGTGGCGTTTTACGGCCGAGCTGTTTGACGCCGATGAGGTCGAGCTTGAGCTGATTGAGTCCGGCGTGGCGGTTGACCCGCGCCTCCTGCGCCAGCCGTGGGAAAGCGAAGTGTATGCCGGTCTGAATGAAGCCTGCCTGCAGGTGCCCGCCGAGGTGGCGTACCGCACCGGGGGCAAGCAGGGGCTGCATACCGAACATCTGGGCCCGATGCTGGCGGAAATGCAGTATCTCCAGCGCGCGTACCCCGGTCAGCAGTGGTAAAGGAGAACGCTATGCAACGCCTCGTCGACATCGCGCCTGCGCAAATTCCGCAGATCTGGGCGCTGTTAAGCCAGATCCCCGATCCGGAAGTGCCGGTGTTAACCATCACCGATTTAGGCATGGTGCGCAGCGTGAAGGCGCAGGGTGAAGGCTGGGTTATCGGCTTCACGCCCACCTACTCGGGTTGCCCGGCGACGGAACACCTGCTGGGGGCGATCCGCGAGGCGATGACCGCGCACGGCTTTACCCCGGTGCACATTGTGCTCCAGCTTGAACCCGCCTGGACCACCGACTGGATGACCCCCGACGCGCGCGAGCGCCTGCGGGCGTACGGCATCAGTCCGCCCGTGGGGCATAGCTGTCACGCGCACGCCCCGGTGGAGGTGAGCTGCCCGCGCTGCGCCAGCACCGACACCTCGCTTATCAGTGAATTTGGCTCGACGGCCTGCAAAGCGCTCTACCGCTGCAATTCCTGCCGTGAGCCCTTCGACTATTTCAAATGTATTTGAGGCTGCCATGACAACGTTTCATTCATTAACAGTGGCAAAAGTGGAACCCGAAACCCGCGACGCGGTGACCATTACCTTTGCGGTGCCGCAGGCCCTGCAGGAGGCCTACCGCTTCCGTCCCGGCCAGCACCTGACGTTAAAAACGACGCTTGGCGGAGACGAGCTGCGCCGCTGCTACTCCATCTGCCGGAGTACCGCTCCGGGCGAAATCAGCGTGGCAGTCAAAGCCATCGACGGCGGGCGCTTCTCCCGCTATGCCCGGGATGAGATCAAAGCGGGCATGGCGCTGGAGGTGATGGTTCCTCAGGGGCAGTTTGGCTACCAGCCCCGGGCCGAACGCGAAGGCCACTACCTGGCGATTGCGGCAGGCTCCGGGATCACCCCGATGCTGGCGATTATCTCCGCGACGCTTGCGACCGAACCCAACAGCCATTTCACCCTGATCTACGGCAACCGCAGCAGCCAGAGCATGATGTTCCGCCAGGCGCTGGCGGACCTGAAGGACAAATACCCGCAGCGGCTGCAGCTGGTCTCCATCTTCAGCCAGGAGCGGCTGGACAGCGATCTGCTCTATGGCCGCATCGACGGGGAAAAACTGCAGGCGCTGGCGAAAACCCTGATCAACTTCCGCCAGTATGACGAGGCGTTTATCTGCGGCCCGTCCGCAATGATGGATGACGCGGAAGCCACGCTGAAGGCGCTGGGGATGCCGGACAAAGCGATTCACCTTGAGCGCTTTAACACCTCCGGAATCACCGTTAAGCGCGCGGCGCACGTGCAGGCAGAAGGCCAGAAAGTGACCGTTCGCCAGGACGGGCGCGACCGTGAAATCACCCTGACGGCGGACGACGAAAGCATTCTGGATGCCGCCCTGCGTCAGGGAGCGGATCTGCCGTATGCCTGCAAGGGCGGCGTCTGCGCCACCTGTAAATGCAAAGTGCTGCGCGGGAAGGTGGACATGGCGACCAACTACAGCCTGGAGCCGGACGAGCTGGCCGCCGGGTATGTGCTGAGCTGCCAGTCGCTGCCGTTAACCGCCGACGTGATCGTCGACTTCGACGCGAAGGGGATGGCATGAGCGAACTGATTGTTACCCGTCATGGCCGCGTGCTGCAGCTGACGCTAAACCGTCCGGCGGCGCGCAACGCCCTCAACAACGCGCTGTTGACCCAGCTTGCGGAACAGCTTGAGGCCGCCGCTGTGGATGCCGACATCGCCGTCTGCGTGATTTACGGCAGCGAGCGCTGCTTTGCCGCCGGGGCCGATCTCAACGAAATGGCGGAGAAAGACCTGCCTGCCACTCTGAACGATATTCGCCCGCAGCTGTGGGCGCGGATCAACGCGTTTCCTAAACCGCTGATCGCCGCCGTAAATGGCTTCGCGCTGGGCGCGGGCTGCGAGCTGGCGCTGCTGTGCGACGTGGTTATCGCTGGCGACAACGCCCGTTTCGGCCTGCCGGAAATCACGCTCGGCATCATGCCCGGCGCGGGCGGCACCCAGCGCCTTATCCGTAGCATCGGGAAATCGCTCGCCAGCAAAATGGTGCTGACCGGCGAGAGCATTACCGCAGAGCAGGCGCTGAACGCCGGGCTGGTGAGCGATGTTTTCCCGGCGGCGCTGACGCTGGAGTATGCCCTGAAGCAGGCGGCCCTGATGGCGCGCCACTCGCCACTGGCGCTGCAGGCGGCGAAGCAGGCGCTGCGCCAGTCCCAGGAGGTGCCGCTCCAGGCCGGTCTGGCCCAGGAGCGCCAGCTGTTTACGCTGCTTTCTGCCACCGAAGACCGCCGGGAAGGCATCGACGCCTTCCTACAAAAACGCACTCCCGACTTTAAAGGACGCTAATTGTGGAATTTATTCTCAGTCATGTAGAACAGGGCGTGATGACCCTTACGCTGAACCGTCCGGAGCGTCTGAACAGCTTTAACGACGTGATGCACCAGCAGCTGGCCGACTGCCTGAAACAGGCCGAGCGCGACGACACCGTTCGCTGCCTGCTGATCACCGGGGCTGGACGCGGCTTCTGTGCCGGTCAGGACCTGAACGACCGCAACGTCGACCCCAACGGCCCTGCGCCGGATCTGGGCATGTCCGTTGAAACCTTCTACAACCCGCTGGTGCGCCGCCTGGCAAAGCTGCCGAAACCGGTCATTTGTGCCGTTAACGGCGTGGCGGCGGGCGCGGGGGCCACGCTGGCGCTCGGGTGCGACATGGTGATTGCGGCCCGTTCCGCCAGCTTTGTGATGGCCTTCAGCAAGCTCGGTCTTGTGCCGGACTGCGGCGGCACCTGGCTGCTGCCGCGCGTGGCCGGACGCGCCCGCGCCATGGGGCTGGCGCTGCTCGGCGACAAGCTCAGCGCTGAACAGGCGCAGGCGTGGGGGATGATCTGGCAGGTGGTGGATGACGAACAGCTCTCCGCTACGGCGCAGCAGATGGCCCTGCATTTTGCGTCGCAGCCGACCTTCGGGCTGGGGCTGATCAAGCAGGCGATCAATGCCGCGGAAACCAACACTCTGGACGCCCAGCTCGATCTCGAGCGCGACTATCAGCGCCTGGCCGGGCGCAGCGATGACTACCGCGAGGGCGTCAGCGCCTTCCTGGCGAAGCGCGCGCCGAACTTTACGGGGAAATAAGATGCTGAATATACGGACTGTCGCCGTGATCGGCAGCGGCACGATGGGCGCAGGGATTGCCGAAGTCGCCGCCAGCCATGGTCATCAGGTGCTGATCTACGACATCTCCAGCGATGCGATATCGCGCGCCATCGACGGGATCCGCCAGCGTCTGGCCTCCCGGGTAACACGCGGAAAACTCTCTGCCGATGCAGGGAGCCAAATCCTTGCCCGGCTGGTTCCCATCACGGATATCGAGGCGCTCTCCGCGGCCGATCTGGTGATTGAAGCGGCATCCGAGCGGCTGGAGGTGAAAAAGGCGCTGTTTGCGCAGCTGGCTGACATCTGCCCGCCGCAGACGGTGCTGACCAGCAATACTTCCTCCATCTCCGTCACGGCGATTGCGGCGGACGTCCACCACCCGGAGCGGGTCGCAGGGCTGCACTTCTTTAACCCGGCGCCGGTGATGAAGCTGGTGGAGGTGGTCAGCGGGCTGGCGACCTCCCCGGAAGTGGCCGACGCGCTGTGCGAGCTGGCGCTGAACTGGGGCAAACAGCCCGTTCGCTGCCAGTCCACGCCGGGGTTCATCGTCAACCGCGTTGCGCGTCCGTTCTATTCCGAGGCCTGGCGCGCGCTGGAAGAACAGGTTGCCCCGCCGGAGGTGATTGACGCCGCCCTGCGCGAAGGCGGCGGTTTTCCGATGGGGCCGCTGGAGCTGACCGACATGATTGGTCAGGACGTGAACTTTGCGGTGACCTGCTCGGTCTTTAACGCCTTCTGGCAGGAGCGTCGTTTTCTGCCTTCGCTGGTGCAGCAGGAGCTGGTGCTGGCGGGAAGGCTGGGCAAAAAGAGCGGGAAGGGCGTTTACGACTGGCAGGGTGAAAAACCCGACGTGCAGTGGGTTGCGTCAGTGAACGACACCTATAGCCCGATGCGCGTGGAAAAAAGACGTGACGGTGTCACAGAAATTGATGATGTGTACCTGATTGAAACGCAGGGGGAGACCGCGCAGGCGCTGGCGCTGCGGCTCAACGGCCCGGTGGTGGTGGTCGACCGCATTGAGCGCGACGTGGCGGTCATTGCCGCCGCGGCCAGCAACCCGCATACCGCGACGCAAAAAGCCATCCGCTACCTGCAGCAGCAGGGGCTCCGGGTAGTGCAAATTGCCGATTATCCCGGCCTGCTGATCTGGCGGACGCTGGCGATGATTGCCAACGAGGCGCTGGATGCCCTGCAAAAAGGGGTCGCCAGCGAGAAGGACATCGACACGGCCATGCGCCTGGGCGTGAACTACCCGAGCGGGCCGATCGCCTGGGGCGAGCGCCTGGGCTGGCAGCGCCTGCTGACGCTGCTGGAGAACCTGCAGCGTCATTACGGCGAAGAGCGCTATCGCCCCTGTTCCCTGCTGCGCCAGCGCGCGCTTCTGGAGAGTAGCTATGAGTCATAACGCCTGGCATAACGCCCGCACCATGTACGAACGGGACGCCTGCGCGCAGGCGATGGGGATGGACATTGTCGAGATGGACGAGGGCTACGCGGTGGTAACCATGACCATCACCCCGCAGATGCTGAACGGCCACAAAACCTGCCACGGCGGACAGCTGTTTTCGCTGGCAGACACCGCTTTTGCCTACGCCTGCAACAGCCAGGGGCTGGCGGCGGTAGCCTCCGGCTGCTCGATTGACTTTCTGCGTCCGGGCTTCGCCGGGGACACGCTCACCGCCACCGCGCGGGTGAAGCATCAGGGAAAGCTGACCGGCGTATACGACATTGAAATCCAGAACCAACAACAAAAAACCGTCGCCCTTTTTCGCGGAAAATCTCACCGCATTGGCGGCAGCGTGACAGGAGAGGCCTGATGCGTGACGCATTTATTTGTGATGGCGTTCGAACCCCGGTGGGCCGCTACGGCGGCGCGCTTTCCGCCGTTCGAACTGACGATCTCGGCGCCGTGCCGCTGCGCGCGCTGCTGGCCCGCTACCCGCAGCTCGACCTGGAGCGGATTGACGACGTGATTTTCGGCTGCGCGAACCAGGCGGGGGAAGATAACCGCAACGTGGCGCGCATGTCATTGCTGCTGGCCGGTGTGCCGCAGACGGTCTCCGGCACGACGATCAACCGCCTGTGCGGGTCGGGGCTGGACGCGATTGGTTTTGCCGCGCGCGCCATTAAGGCGGGCGACGGCGACCTGCTGATTGCGGGCGGGGTGGAGTCGATGTCCCGCGCGCCGTTTGTGATGGGCAAAGCCACCGCGGCGTTTCAGCGACAGGCGGAGTTCTTTGATACCACCATCGGCTGGCGATTTGTGAATCCGCTCATGCATCAGCAATTCGGAACTGACAGTATGCCGGAAACGGCAGAGAATGTAGCTGAATTGTTAAATATCAGCCGTGCCGATCAGGACGCGTTCGCGCTGCGCAGCCAGCAGCGTACCGCGCAGGCGCAGCAGAACGGCATTCTGGCGCAGGAGATTGTCCCGGTGCCGGTGCCGGGCAAAAAAGGGACGGTTACGGCGTTCAGCGTGGATGAACATCCGCGCGCCAACACCACGCTCGAGCAGCTTGCCGGTCTGAAAACGCCGTTCCGTAAGAACGGGGTGGTCACGGCGGGCAATGCCTCCGGCGTCAACGACGGCGCGGCGGCGCTGATCGTCGCCAGCGAGAAGATGGCGCTGGCGCAGGGGGTAGTCCCGCGCACGCGGATCGTGGCGATGGCGACGGCGGGCGTGGAGCCACGTCTGATGGGGCTCGGCCCGGTGCCGGCCACCCGCAGGGTGCTGGAGCGCGCCGGACTCAGTATTCACGATATGGACGTCATTGAGCTTAACGAAGCTTTCGCCGCGCAGGCGCTGGGCGTGCTGCGTCAGCTGGGCCTGCCGGATGATGCCGCGCACGTCAACCCGAACGGTGGCGCGATTGCGCTGGGCCACCCGCTGGGCATGAGCGGCGCCAGGCTAGCGCTGGCCGCGAGTAACGAACTGCACCGACGCGGCGGGCGCTACGCGCTGTGTACGATGTGCATCGGTGTGGGTCAGGGCATTGCCATGATCCTTGAGCGTGTTTGAGCATAAAAACAATGTGAGTACCCTACAATGACAAATACAACAAAGCTTGACCCGATCGAAACCGCGTCCCTCGACGAGTTACAGGCGCTACAAACCGCGCGTCTGAAGTGGACGCTGCATCACGCCTATAACAACGTGCCGATGTACAAACGCAAGTTTGATGCCGCGGGCGTTCATCCTGACGATTTCAACGAGCTGGCGGATATCCGTAAGTTCCCGTGCACCACCAAGCAGGACCTGCGGGATAACTACCCGTTCGATACCTTCGCCGTGCCGATGGAGCAGGTGGTGCGCATTCACGCGTCATCCGGCACCACCGGCAAGCCGACCGTTGTCGGATACACGCAGGGCGACATTGACAACTGGGCCAATCTGGTGGCGCGCTCCCTGCGCGCCGCGGGCGGCAGCGCGAAGGACAAAATTCACGTGGCGTATGGCTACGGCCTGTTTACCGGCGGGCTGGGGGCGCACTACGGGGCCGAGCGCTTAGGCGCGACGGTGATCCCGATGTCCGGCGGCCAGACGGAGAAACAGGCGCAGCTGATCCGCGATTTCCAGCCGGACATGATCATGGTGACGCCATCCTACTGTCTCAACCTGATAGAGGAGCTGGAGCGCCAGATGGGCGGCGATGCCAGCGGCTGTTCCCTGCGCGTGGGCGTCTTCGGCGCCGAACCGTGGACGCAGGCCATGCGCCGCGAAATTGAAAAACGCTTAGGCATTACGGCCCTGGACATCTATGGCCTCTCCGAAGTGATGGGGCCGGGCGTGGCGATGGAGTGTATCGAAACCGTCGACGGCCCGACCATCTGGGAAGATCATTTCTACCCGGAGATCGTTAACCCGAACGACGGCACGCCGCTGGATGACGGCCAGCAGGGCGAACTGCTGTTCACCACGCTGACCAAAGAGGCGCTGCCGGTGATCCGCTATCGCACCCGCGACCTGACGCGCCTGCTCCCGGCCACCGCGCGCAGCATGCGCCGTATGGACCGCATCAGCGGCCGCAGTGACGATATGCTGATCATTCGCGGCGTTAACGTCTTCCCGTCGCAGCTGGAAGAGGAGATTGTGAAGTTCGAACATCTCTCTCCGCACTACCAGCTTGAGGTGAACCGTCGCGGACATCTTGATTCACTTTCCGTGAAGGTGGAGCTGAAAGAGAGCAGCCTGACGCTGACGCACGAGCAGCGTTGCCAGGTATGCCACCAGCTGCGCCACCGCATTAAATCGATGGTGGGGATTTCCACCGACGTGACGATCGTGAACTGCGGCAGCATCCCGCGCTCGGAAGGGAAAGCCTGCCGGGTGTTTGACCTGCGTAAAGTTGCGGCCAACGGCTAAGTTTCCTCTCACCCCGGCCCTCTCCCAAAGGGAGGGGGTTAGGGTGACGGGCTATCCCAGAATCCTATGCTATGATTCATCCAGGACTAAAATAACAACAGAATGAATCACATGAATAAACTCGACGCCTTTATCCAGCACGCGGTCAGCTCCGTTCCCGTCAGCGGGACCTCGCTTATCTCCTCGTTATACGGTGACGCGCTTTCCCATCGCGGCGGTGAGATTTGGCTCGGCAGCCTGGCAGCCTTACTGGAAGGCATGGGGTTTGGCGAACGGTTCGTGCGTACCGCGCTGTTTCGCCTCAACAAAGAGGGCTGGCTGGACGTCTCGCGCATCGGGCGACGCAGCTTTTACCGCCTGAGCGATAAGGGGCTGCGCCTGACGCGTCGCGCGGAGAATAAGATCTACCGCGCGGAACTGCCCGCCTGGGACGGCAAATGGTTACTGCTGCTCTCCGAGGGGCTGGATAAAACCACCCTGGCCGACGTTAAAAAGCAGCTGATCTGGCAGGGGTTTGGCACGCTGGCGCCGAGCCTGATGGCCTCGCCGTCACAGCATCTGGCGGACGTGCAGTCCCTGCTTCACGATGCCGGCGTGGCCGAAAACGTGATTTTCTTTGAAGCCCACTCGCCGCTGGCGCTCTCACGCGCCGCGCTGCGTTCACGCGTAGAAGAGTGCTGGCAGCTAACCGAGCAAAACGCGATGTACGAGTCGTTTATCAGCTCATTCCGGCCGCTGCTGCCGCTGCTGAAAGAGGCCGCGCCAGAGGAGCTGACGCCGGAACGCTGCTTCCAGATCCAGCTGCTGCTGATTCACTTTTATCGTCGCGTGGTGCTGAAGGACCCGCTGCTGCCGGAAGAGTTACTGCCTGCGCACTGGGCGGGACAAAGCGCCCGACAGCTCTGCATAAATATCTATCAGCGTGTCGCGCCGGGAGCGCTGGCGTTTGTCAGCGAGAAGGGCGAAACCTCTGTCGGCGAACTGCCCGTGCCCGGCACGCTCTACTATCAACGCTTTGGTGGTCTTACAAGCGCATAAGGAGGGAAGATGCCTGTTTATCAAATTGACGGCCTGACGCCGGTCGTGCCTGACGAGAGCTATGTTCACCCAACGGCGGTGCTCATTGGCGACGTGATTCTGGGCAAAGGCGTTTATGTCGGTCCCAATGCCAGCCTGCGCGGTGATTTTGGCCGTATCGTGGTGAAAGACGGGGCGAACATTCAGGATAACTGCGTGATGCACGGCTTCCCGAAGCAGGACACCGTGGTGGAAGAGGACGGGCACATCGGCCACAGCGCCATTCTTCACGGCTGCGTGATCCGCCGCAATGCGCTGGTGGGCATGAACGCGGTGGTGATGGACGGGGCGGTCATTGGTGAAAACAGCATCGTCGGCGCGGCGGCGTTCGTGAAGGCCAAAGCGGAGATGCCTGCCAACCATTTGATCATCGGCAGCCCGGCCAAAGCGATCCGTGAGCTGAGCGAGCAGGAGCTGGCCTGGAAGCAGCAGGGCACGCGGGAATACCAGGTACTGGTGGAGCGCTGCAAGCTCACTATGCACCAGGTCGAGCCGCTGCGCGAGGTTGAGCCTGAACGGAAACGGCTGACGTTTGACGAGAATTTGCGGCCGAAGTCGGCGGTGTAAGGGGAGATCCGCTTCGTGCTGGAGCGGACGTTGCCTTAGAGCGATTATCGTTTTAAAAAAACTGACAAAATGTAAAAGGACAATCACTATGCTCCTGGAGAAGCTTATTGGACTTGAATGTTCTCTACATGGCGAGATGCGAAAAGACAGGGAATGGCTCGAACAGATACTTCATAAAGAATTCAGAGAAATAACGCGTACAGGTGTGTTAGTCACTCGTACTGAGACAATAGAATGCCTTTCTGATGAAGTAAACGCGCCGACTATTCTCAGCAGCGATTTTCAACTCATTAGCGTAAGCGATAATATCGCAATATTATATTACAGGACGTTTAATCAGGATGGCAGTCGTGCTTCTCTTCGTTCTTCATGTTGGGAGCGTTTTGATAATGACCAGTGGAAGCTGGTGTTTCATCAGGGGACACCCGAATCGCAATAGAGTTAGATGTAAATAAGCTCATCGTTCATTCTTTTGCATTGCATAGCGCAATATACCTATCGACTTAGTTTTTTTGGTGAAATGTAAGCCTTAAAAACTCGTATTATATATTTTTAATGGTGAAGTACAATGCAGTCGCTGTTTTAGCCAGCTGTAAATGGCACTAACGGGAAGATGTTCCCCCGCCTCACCATGCTATAAATCCTCCGACACAGACTCATCACGATAAAGGACGCAGAGTTATGCTGAGAGGAAAACGCGCTGTTATCACGGGTGGCGGTGGGGGATTTGGTCAGGCGCTTTGCGTCTGGCTGGCGCGAGAGGGCGTTGACGTTGATTTTAGCGCCCGTCGGGTCGAGGATATTGAAAAAACCTGCGCCCTCATCGCGGCTGAAGGGGGTGTGGCAAGAGGGTATCTCTGCGATTTAGCCCAGCCGGAATCCATTTCTCAGTTCTCTTCACAGGTCTTACGTTCAGAAAAGCCAATCGATATTTTAATACTGAATGCTGCTCAGTGGCTGTCAGGGACGATATACGAACAATCGAGCACAGAAATCGTCAGTACCGTCAGTTCAGGCCTGACTGGTTCAATCCTGCTCACCCAGGCGCTGCTTCCAGGATTGCGACGCTCAGAGAGCGCTGACATCATTGCGATTATTTCCGCATGCGGTATTCCGAATTTTACAGATTCCATTGCCCATCCCGCTTTTTTTGCCAGCAAACACGGGCTCAGCGGCTTTACAACGAAACTGTCAGAACACTTATCCAAAGAAAATATTCGGGTAACCGGGTTATATCCGCCTGATTTTGAACTGACCGGTTTAGATGCGCATGTCGATAATCAAACAAGAATGGGGCAGCGTCTGATGAATGGATGGTCAATCTGGGAAACGATGCGTTTTGTACTGACTCAGCCTCGAAGTTGCCATATTAGTACCATCTACTTTCAGGGGCCGACTCGTGAAGATCTGGCACATCAGGCCTGAATCTGACGGCGGGCGTTCACCGTTATTGCTGATAAACGCGCTCAGGCATCCTATTATTCGCAAAACGGTTGCCAGAGGTAATAAGGCCGTCTTTTTTCGCCATATCCATCAAAAGCGCGATGCCAATGTAATTACTCCAGTTAAAGGTATTTTGCAGCACTACCACCGCATTGCCTCTTTCTTTGTCATAACCGATAAAGCTGGAGTAGCCGCCGATATAGCCGACCTGATAGGTGATTTTCTCCAGACCGATAAAGTCGGTGGTCCAGGCAATACCCTGTACTCCGTCAGGTCGTTGAATGTCGGTATCCCTGACTTCGGCAAAGACGCTGTCCAGTAAGCGATTGTGAGTCGTCGATACGTGATAGCGCGCATAGGCCGCCAGATCTTCAGCGTTGCTGTATAAGCTCGCTGCCGCCACCATATTATTGGAAAAATGCCAGTCCGGTGTTAGCTGCCCGCGCGGGATAAATTTCGGCTGATCGCCCGCGTGGCCAAGCGCACGCTGGGGATACCCTTTTAGCTGCCGGGGCGTAAAGCTGCTGTTAGCCATTTGCAGCGGACGGAAAATATAGCGCGAGGCTAAACTCTGGATATCTTCGCCGGTTTTGTGCTTCAGGATGTAGCCGATCAGGGCGTAGCCGGTATTGGAGTATTGCGGCACTTTATTCTTTGGCGCTCGCCAGTCGGCGAGGTAGAGCAGCACGTTATCGCTATCCAGCTCACCGTAGAAATTATCGCCGGTGCTTAAGTAGCTGATGAATTTCCCAAGCATCGGAACATCCATATTCTGACGCGGCAGGCCGGAGGTGTGGGTTACCAGTTCAAGTAGGGTGATTTTTTGTGCATCCGCGCTAAGCGCCGTCTCCGGCGGAAGCAATGTCGCCAGGCTATCGTTCCAGTTCAGTTGCCCTTCATTCACCAGACAAGCCACTACTTCTGCCGTTATCCCTTTGCTGATCGAGCCGAGCGCAAACAGGGTGTCGGGCCTGACAGGATAGCGATTGACCGCATCGGTTACGCCCCAGGTGTAAAACTGCGGTGAGCCGTGATTATGGATCACCGCGACCGTCATCCCGGGAACGGATTTTTGCGCCATGTAGTGACGCACCACGCTGTCAACGTCGCCATCCAGCGAATCATGAGTGAGAAGTTCCTGAGTACCTTCCGGGGAGGACATTTGCGAGAGCGTGCCACAACCGCTGAGGAGTGGCAGAGTAAGCAGAAGCCAGTTAATTTTTTTTGTTATGTTCTGCATACCTGATAGCGAGTGTGGTGGTCATTGACGCGCCAGGAATGTATCACAAATAGCCTGCCGTGAGGGAATTTTTCGGGTAGCAGAATCACCTCTGTGTGTTGCCGGAAGTGGAAGTGATACCGGCCTGACAAAGTTGTTGATATGATAATTTTTTGTTAATCCGGAGGGGCGATGGACACAGGCACGATTGTCACGTTATTCAAATTCAAACGCTGGGCAGATACGGAAACCTTACAAGCAATACAGAGGGTCGATACTTCCGCAAATGCTGAAAAGCACCATCTGATGCTCAGACTTATGAACCATGTTTATGTCGTGGATATGATTTTCAGGGCAAATATTACTGGTCAAACGCATCAATACACCGCGTTGAATACGCCGGAAACGCCGTCTGCAGATGAGCTTCTGAAAAAGATGACTGAATGCACTGACTGGTATATTACGCACGCAGGCTCAATGGACGTGCCCGGACTTTCTGAAATCATCAAATTCCGTTTTGTCGATGGCGGATATGGCGAAATGAAAGCGGCGGATATGCTCAACCATGTACTGTTTCACGGTACCTATCATCGCGGCGCTGTGGGATGGATGCTTTCAGAAACGGGTGTAACCCCTCCAAAGGATGTGCTAACCGTTTTTCTAAGAGATCATAATCACTAATATGACCCATTTTCATGAACTTAGCGCCACCCGTCTGGATGGGCAGCTTATCTCTATGGCCGACTATGCGGGTAAGGTGATTCTGGTTGTTAATACGGCCAGCCAGTGCGGCTTTACGCCCCAGTATGCGGGTCTTGAAGCACTGTACAAAAAATACGCCGATCAAGGGCTGGTGGTGCTTGGCTTCCCCTGCAACCAGTTCGGTAAGCAGGAACCCGGCGGTGCCGACGACATCTCAAAGACCTGTTACATTAACTACGGCGTCAGCTTTCCCATGTTCGAGAAAGTCGAGGTCAACGGTGCCGCAGCACATGCGATTTTTCGTTATCTGAAAGACGAATTGCCCGGCGTGCTGGGTGGGCGGATCAAGTGGAACTTTACCAAGTTCCTTGTCGGGCGTGACGGTAAACCCTTCAAGCGCTTTGCACCGATGACTACGCCCGAGAAAATGGAGGGGGCAATTGTTGCGGCACTGGGAAGGTGAGTGTTTTTGTCGCCAGAGCCATCTGTTTGTCGGGGATAGCCGATATTCTGATGTCCGCTCTGTGCCAGATGCGGACGTCGAGGAGAATGTTATTTTGATGCGAAATATTTGCGTAATATTTTTTCTAATAACGAGAAAACGACCGTCACCCTTTTGGGAGTAATCAGCTGGTAAGGCCGATATAAATAAAATTGCCATTTCTCCTGTCGCAGTTCTGGCAATGGGGGAACAAGTTGGCCGCTTGCTAAGTACTCCCTACAGATAAAGTCGCTGGACTGTACAACCGTTCTCCCGGCCAATGCAGCCTGAATTTCGGCATATGGATCTGTAGTATAAAACTCAATATGACGAGGGACAAAAGTATTTACTGCGTCACTCATAAACTCAAATGATTTTCCCGTCTCAGGATTAATTAAACCACTAAATGGATAACGCTGTCGAAGATCTTCTAAATCAGTAGGTGCTCCCAGGCGCTCAATAAGTTCAGGGGATGCAACCAAAATATGTTCAACTTGTCCGATATTTTTAATGATAAAGTTTGGATTAGGTTCTCGTCCTACGCGTATACCTATATCGATACGATGCTCAATAGTATCAAGTTTCATCATATCTAAACGCCAGTCGATAAATAACTCAGGATAGGGACGTAGTGCAGTCAATAGTTCATACAAGATTTGTTCATGATTTGGAAATCGAAGTAATGTGATACGAACAATACCCTTCATTTCATTATCATCTTTCGCTGTCTGAAAAAGTTTTTCAGAATCTTCAAGCAGTCGCTTCGCTTGGGGTAAAAATAGTTCGCCGAAACTGGTGAGAAAGATCGAACGCGTATTGCGTTTGAATAAAGGCTCACCAAGTTGTTTCTCCAGCTCAGCGACTGTTCGGGTTACTACTGATGGTGAAACCGACAGCTTGATGGCTGCTTCGCGGAAGTTCAAGGTCTCAGAGGCGATGATAAAAAATTTTAGAGCGTCAAGTTTGTCCATGATTATTGTGAAATCTGCAATAATGTATTTTGATAATAGCAATTAATTTGCAACTATTCCAGCCATATAATCGAACAATCAAATAAGTAACCTGTCTTACTTTTTATCAGAACTCAAAAGAGTAAACTATGTCAATTCAACCAGTAGAGTTAAACAAAGCCTATCGTTTATTACAGGTGGGGCCAACGACGATGATATCGGCTAAAAATGATGGCATTGAAAATGTCATGGCAGCGGCTTGGGTGGGATTAGTAGGCAATAACAAAGTGATGGCTTTTATAGGTCCACAGGCATTTACTCGCGGGCTTGTAGAAAAAAGCGGATATTACGTTGTACAGATCCCAGTAGTAAATCAGA